>ERZ761607.327-NODE-327-length-92145-cov-14.158291_pt1 | contig 92145 bp, 68 predicted proteins | sample MGYA00511164_ERZ761607 | MGnify/ENA primary metagenome ERZ761607 (study PRJEB28899, sample SAMN02445080) | bioreactor sludge metagenome | biome: EBPR sludge | place: Australia: Brisbane, Thorneside Wastewater Treatment Plant | collected 2011-06-22 ...
GGGGTGCCATGAGAGCCTCATCCAACACGCCGCCATCCATCGTCACTGAAGCCGCAAACCTTCATCGCCAGGGGAAACGGGAAACGGGGTCAGTGTGCAACTTCTTGACAGTATGGCAAAACGAAGTGATGGCCGGGCATGGCACTCACATTCGCATCCAGGCAGCGGAGTTTCATGGCCTCATTGACGCCGACCCCTCCTTAGAAGTCGTCAAAGCATCCATCACCCACCCCATTGAGAAAAGCAGTCCGCCTCCGACCGACAGCAAATCCGCGCCCATAAACCCAGCAGAAAAGAGTCGGGAGTCGCTTCTTGACAGAAAAAGTTTAGCAACTGGAACCACTGCCATGCCCAGGAAGCTTCGCATCCAACATCCCGGCGCGCGGGAGTCGGGGGGAGGACTTCGTTCATGCCGACAGTGACCGCGTAATTCTACCTCGTCAATGTCTTCCCTGGCCGCTTCCCTTTCAAATTCCCCTCCATCTCCTCACCCCCGGCTGCATGCGGGTAAATGGCTTCAGGTCATGCTCCAACCGTATGAGCACCTGAATTTCCGCCGTCCCTGGAACGCCGCTTCCGCCTGTACAGAAAAAACGCGCAAGTTTCGCTCCCCGGCGCATCACCCATTGTGGCAGAGTCTCCACGCACCCATCCACCCCTGATCCCACCCGCCATGAAAACACGCATCCTCCTCGGCGCCCTGCTCCCGGCCTTTGCCGCTCTGGCGCAAAATGGCTCCCGCCCCGTCAATGACGGCGTCAGCAACACCATCCTCATCTCCGAGCGCGTCGGCAGTTACGCCGGCCAGGGCGGAGGCAAGGCCACGGCGGAATTCGGCGAGACAGCCGTCGGCGGCGCGCCGGCCAAAAACACCGTGTGGTACCGCTACACCGCCCCGGCGGACGGGCGCTATGTGGTGGACATCACGGACACCCAGGGGCTGCGCGCGGAGCTGCGCTTCCCTGGCAATCCGGCCACGACCATCCCCTTGCAGACCTTGGTGGACGGCACGAGCAACACCATTTTCCCGGACACCGAGCGCCTTTCGGTGGACCTGGACCGCGGACAAACGGTGTATCTCGTGGTGGATGCCGCGCAGCCTTTCGGCTTCACCTGGCGCTTTGCCGAGGTGGTCAACGACCACTGGCAGGATGCGGAGACGATCAGCAGCGACGGCGGCACCCTCATTCGCGCCAACAGCGGCGCCACGCGCGACACCACCGAGGCCAATCTCGGCCTGGCCTGGCCGGGTGTGTGGTTCGAGTGGACGGCCCCCTCCACGGGGGCGTGGTATTTCGACCTCGTCGGCTCCCGCCAGTGGGATGGCAGCACCTTTGACGGCTTTGGCCTGCGCGTTTACGAGTCCGCCAGCGGTGTGCCTTCCAGTCTCGTCGGCAGCGGCTCCGGCAGCAGTCTGGACAACTCCACCCGCGTGGCGGTGAACGCCACGGCGGGCCATGTGTATTTCATCGCCTGCGACAGCGGCGCCAACGCGCCCGACAGCCAGCTCTGGCTCTCCTGGTATGAGCAGGGCAGCCCCGGCGTGCTGGCCTGGGCGCAAAGCGAGTACCGCACCTCGGAGGCGGATGGCGCGGTTTATCCCTGGCTTTTGAAATTGCGCGGCGATGGCGATGGCAGCGTGCAGTTCATCAGCGAAACTGTGGATGGCACCGTGCCGGCCGTGAATGGCGAGGATTTCCAGATTCCCATCAATGTCCTGCTGGCCCTCGGAGCACGAGCCGAGCAGGTGCCGGTCACCATCCTGGCGAACACCACGGCTGAGACGGAGGAAGCCTTCGGTGTCACGCTCGTCAATCCCACCGGCGGTCTCGGCATCCAGGATGGAACCAGCAACACCATCCTCATCGGCGAGGAAATAGACAACGCCGCCTGCGGCCTCGCGCAGCGCGAGGTGCGCGCGCGCGAGGGGCAGACCGCGCACATCGAGCTGCGCCGCCAGCGCGCGGGCGACCGCCAGGTGGCCGTGGGCTGGCGCGTGCGGAACGGCACCTGCCGCGCCGGCGCGGACATGCCCGGCCTCTCCGGCACCACCTACCTGGCTCCCGGACAGATGAGCACCATCATCCCGGTGCCGGTTTACCGCGATTATGTTTTTGAAGGAGAGGAATCCTTCACCGTCGAGCTGACGGACAGCCCCCAGGCCGGAGCCATCGTGGACGGCGCCAGCAACACGATCGTCATTGTGGAGGACGAGGACTTTTTTGTGCCCCGGCCAGGCGCCTATTGCGGCCTGCTCGACACGGAGGGCTGGGGCGCATTGGTCAAATGCACCGTCACCGGCGAGGGCCGGGCCAGCGGCACGGTGGACTTCCGCGGCGGCACCTACCGCTTCACCGGCGGCTTTGACGCCAGGGGGGAGCTGGTGGCCGCCTTTGCCCGCACCAGCCGGCCCTCCATCGGCCTGCGCCTGCGCTTTGCCGAAGGCTGGGCGCGCTGCGCCGCCTCCCTGCGGGATCCCGAGGGTGAATGGGCCGACGGCCACATCCGCTACCTGCCCTACTCAAAGGCCAGCCCCGCGCCGCAGGCCGGGCGCCACACCCACTTCTGCGAGGGCATCGGCGGCGGCTCCGTGCCGGTGCCCGTCACCGGCGTCAGCGTCGTCAGCACGGACGGCAGCGTGCGTTTTGTGAGCCGGGTCGCCGACGGCCAGAGCGCCACCTTTGCCAGCCGCATCGGCCAGTCCGACCCCGAGGCAGGCATCAGCGGCGAGGCGGCCTTCGTCGCGCCGCTTTATGGCAAAACCGGGAACCTCTACGGCACCTGCGATTTCGGCCTCGGCCCCCAGCAGCCCGGCGGTGAGACCACGCTCGGCTGGCTGAAGCCCTGGCGGCCCAAGGACGCGCTCTACCCCGCCATGCCCTACCAGACCATCGCCTGCCAGACCGTGCCCTTCACCCCGCCGCCCGCCGGACAAACCGTGACCCAGTTCACAGATGGCAGCGTGCGCTTCCTCAACAGCGGCACTCTGCTGGACGGCACCAGCAACACCCTGCTCATCTCCGAGAAGAACCAAGTCACCATCACCGAGCCCGGCAACCCTCTCGGCTGCTCCATCAAGATTGACGCGAAAACCGGCTCTTTCAGCGGCAAGATCAAACCGCCCGGCTCGACGAAGTTCATCAACTTTTACGGCGTCATGCACCAGGGCGCCTACAACTACGGCCTCGGCTTCTTCCCCGGCGACCAGCGCGCCGGCGAGGTGGTCATCGCGGATTTTTGATGCTGGAAAAATTGACCCGCTGACAGCGTGTGCGTTAGCATCGCGGCATGGAGGCCGCCCATTCCCCAGCCACACCCGCTCCTCAAAAGCGGCGCTCGCGTTTTCTGCTCGTCTTCGGCGTGCTCTGGCCCTGCTTCACACTCATCCTGGAGTGGAGCACGAGGGCGTGCGCCTCGCAGTATTTTGATCCGCTGCCGACCTGGACGCATCTGCTGCTGACGGGCTTGGTGCCCCTTGCGTGCTGGCTGGCGCGCAGGAACGAGGATGAGGGAACGACTCCCGCCTGGCAGCGCGCGGCGCTTGGCGCGGCCTGGGTGGTGGCGAGTTTTTATTTGTTGTGCTTTTGGGGACTTACACTGCTGGCGGGGTTCGGCGTTGTCTTTTCGATCATGCTGCTGGCCACCGGGGGCAGCCTCATGTTTTTCCTGCTGCCGCTCGCCACACTCGGCCCCTTCTGGGGCTGGGTGTCTCTGTGGAAGGCAAACCGGCGTCTGGGACCCGCGCCGGATGCCTCCGTCTGGAACCGCCAAGCCCCGGCCTGGGGCGCTCTGGCCGCGCTCCTGCTGCTGCCCGCCGCTGAGATGCCGCTCTGGCTCACGCGCACCGCCGCTGTGCGTTATGAAAAGGCGCCAGCCCCGGAAAAAGCCCGTTGGATGAGCCTGCTGCGCACCCCCGGCGGGGAGTCAACTCTGCGCGGCATGGCCTACGGCGGCCCCCATGCCGCGAGCAGCCCGGGCGAGTGGATCATGAGCGGCCGTACCGGAGTGCGGGGCCTGGACTTGGGAGCGCCCTCACTTTCCCAGGAGGCCGCGCAGGCACTCTACTACCGCGTCCACGGACGCCTGTTCAATGATCTGCCTCCGCCGAAGAAGCACTCCATTCTCGAGGTGGAAAGCGGCCGCTGGCTGCCCTCGGAACTCACCGAGTCATTCGACTGGGATGACCAGCGCGGCGGTGATGTGGTGGGCGCGCGCATCCGCGGACTGCGCATGGAGAGCTCCCGCATGGACTGGCATCTCGACACGCCCACACGCCTGGGCTATGGCGAGTGGACTCTCGTCTTTCACAACAGCCGTGGTAACGCGCAGGAGGCGCGCTGCCAGATCCTGCTGCCGCCGGGCGGATTCGTCTCCCGCCTCACGCTCTGGGTGAACGGAGAGCCGCGCGAAGCCGCATTTTCCACCCAGGCCAAAGTCAAAGCCGCATACCGGGAGGTGGTTGTCCGCCAGAGGCGCGACCCTGTATTGGTCAACATGACCGGCCCCGACCGGGTCATGTGCCAGTGCTTTCCGGTGCCTGCGAATGGCGACATGCAAATCCGCATCGGCATCACCGCGCCGCTGGCGGATGCGGGACTGCGCATGCCCGTGTTTCTCGAAAGAAACTTCGCCGTGCCGGACTCCTCCCGCCACGCAGTCTGGGTGCAAAGCGCGCGCGACTTCACCAGCAGTGATCCGCGCCCTCCCGTGCGCGAGGTCGGCCAGCTCACCTGGCGTCACGACCTCTCTGACAACGATCTAAAAGACCTGGTCTTCCGATTCCCCGACGACACTCCATTGCCGGAGGCTGTGTGGTGCGCGGATCCCTGGCCTCAGCAGGGCAGGCCCGGTTATTTCTCGGGCGCATGGCGGACTGTGACTGACTCCGCGCCGAAAAGCCTCGTCGTTGTCGTGGACACATCGCTAGCCCTGCGCCCGCGCGCCGGTGACATCAGCAGAGCCATCGCCACCCTCGCGGAGAAAGCGCCGGTCACCGTGCTGGCCTGCGCGGACTCGGGCTGGGAGGAAATCCCTTGGGAGAAATCCGCCCAGGAATGGAGCGGCGCGACCTTTCTCGGCGGACGCAACAACGCCCCCGCTCTGGAGCAGGCGCTCAACCGCGCCAGGAGCAGCGGCGGCGCAGTCGTCTGGCTGCACGGACCGCAGCCCTACGAGTTCGAAAAACACACCGGACTCGAGCAAATCATGGAGCGCTCCGTCACGCCGCCCGTCCTGCACGCCTGCGCCCTGGTTCGCGGCCCCAACCGCCTGCTGGAGCGCCTGCACAGGCACCGTGCCTTGCAGCCTTCAGGCCGCTGCGCCAATGAGACGGAGCTTCTCTCCCACATGCGCCGGATCACAGGACAGACGGCGCGGCGCAGACTTGAGATCGCCCGCCAGGAAGCGCAGCCCGCAGGAGAGCGCGTGTGGGATCATCTGGCGCGGCTCGGTGTCTTTCAGGAGGTGCTTGCGGCCTCGCAGGGCCCCCTTCCCGACCCCGCGCCCATGTCCCTGCTGGCCGCTTCGTATCAGCTTGTGACCCCGCTCTCGGGTGCCGTGGTGCTGGAGACGGAGGAGCAGTACAAGCGCGCCGGCCTCGAACCCGTGGACCCAAACTCCACACCGCAAATCCCCCGGATCATCGTCCCGGAACCCTCGCGGCTGCTGCTGCTTTTCCTCGCCTGCTCCCTCATGCTGTGCAGACGCCGCCGCCACTCTGTGTAGCAAGACTTGTTCATGCATGGCGCATCAGATTCACCCAGGAAGGTCGGACGATGTCTCTCAAGCCTGGAATGCTCTGCCCTCCCGCCCTCGCCGCGCGTATGCTCGGATTTCTTAAACCATGCCCCCTCTGATCGAAGTCACCCACCGCCGCGGGATTTATCTGCCCGAGGCGGATTTGTGGCTGGACCCGCATTTTGGCGTGGAGCGGGCATTTATTTCTCATGCTCACAGCGACCACTTCGCGCGGCACCGGCTGACCTATTGCTCGGAGGTCACACGCCACATCATGCGCGCCCGGTATGGGGAAAAGGAGACTGCGGAATTCCAGGTGCTGCCGCTGCGGCAGGACTTCGAGCAGGAGGGCTGGCGGCTTCGGCTATATCCAGCAGGTCACATCGTGGGATCTGCCATGCTTCATCTCACGCGCCTCAGCGATGGCGCCACGCTGCTCTACACGGGGGATTACAAGCTGCGCCACGGCCTGAGCGCCGAACCCTGCGAGCTGCCGCGCGCGGATGTGCTGGTCATGGAATGCACCTTTGGCCTGCCGCAATACCGCTTCCCTCCGCGCCAGGAGACGGTGGAGGCCGTGCTGCGCTGGGTGCGCGAGACGCTGGAGGATGGCGGCATTCCCAATCTGCTCGGATATTCCTTGGGCAAGGCCCAGGAAATCCTGCGCATCCTGGCGGGTTCGGGTTACCCCGTGATGCTGCACAAGTCCGTGCTGGAGATGACACAGGCCGTGGCGCCCGTGATTGGCGCGCTGCCTGAGCATCGCCTCTTTGATGCCGCCCAAGCACTCGGGCATGTGCTCGTCTTCCCGCCCAGCGCGAACCGCAGCCAGCCTTTGCGCAAGCTCAAAGTGTGCCGCACGGCGATGCTCAGCGGCTGGGCCATGCAGCCGGGAGCGCGGTATCGTTACCAAGTGGACGAGGCTTTTCCACTCAGTGATCACGCGGACTATGACGAGCTTTTGCAAACGGTGGAGACGGTGAATCCAAAGCGCGTGTGGCTGGTGCATGGCTCCACGCGGGAGTTCGCCGCCGATTTGCGCGCGCGTGGATGGGAGGCTTGGACTCTCGAAAAGGAGGACCAGTTGGAGTTTCTGAAGATCGAGGATCGAAGTTCATGGGGAACAGGCGTCCTGCCTGTTCTCCATGCCGCGCCGGATGCTGAGCCGTCCAGCAAATTTCACCCCTCGGATTTCGCAGCCTGGGCACTCACTTGCGCGCGCACCGCGGCGGAGGCTTCGCGACTGAAAAAGACCGCGCTGCTCGCGGAATACCTGCGCTCTTTGCCGCCGGACGAGCTGGCTCTGGCGGCCAGGTATTGCTCGGGGCTGGTCTTTGACCCCGCCGCTGGCGAGGCTCCGCTGAACACGGGCTGGGCGGTGATCCGGCGCGCCTTGCAGGAGCTGGCTGGCATCAGCGAGGCGGAGTATCGCGTCATCTCCCGCTCGCAGGCGGACGCGGGGCGCACGGCTTTTCTCATGCTCGGCATGAGACGCGCGCAGGCGGCATCCAGCGCGCCGCTGACTCTGGCCGGAGCGGATGCTTTTTTTCGACACCTGCGAGAGGCGCGCGGCCCGGTGCTGAAGACGCGCCTGCTGCGCGAATGCCTGGCCGCTTCGGATGCGGAGACGGGTTCCTGGCTCGTGCGACTCATGACCGGAGAGTTGCGCATGGGATCGCGCGAGGGACTCATCGAGGAAGCGATCGCGCAGGCATTTGATCAGGATGCCGACAGCGTGCGCGAGGCCGCCATGCTCTGCGGCGACATCGGCCGCGCCGCGCAACTCGCTCAAACAGGCCGGCTGAACGAGGCCGCGCCGCGCCTCGGAGTGCCTGTGAAGGTGATGCTGGCCAGCCCCGAGGAGACGGCGGAGGACATTTGGGAGAGACTGGGGGAGGATCGAGGTTCGAAATTCGAAGCTCGAAATTCGAAAACCGAAGAGTCCACAGTCTCCGCCATTGCGCCGTTTCCCGTGCTTCAAACTTCGAACTTCGAATTTCGAACTTCCCCCACCGTGTGGCTGGAGGACAAGTTCGACGGCATCCGCGCGCAGTTGCACCGGGGCGCGAACCGGGCGGAGATTTACACGCGGGATTTGAAGCCGGTGGGTTTTCAATTTCCCGAGATCCTGGATGCCGCGCGGATGATGCGCGACGAGGTCATCCTGGATGGCGAGATCATCGCCTACGCCGAGGAGAAAAAGCTCTCGTTTTTCGATCTGCAAAAACGGCTTGGGCGCCGGGATCAGGCGGACCTTTTCCTGCCCAGCGACATCCGCGTGCGCTATGTGGTCTTTGATGTGCTGTGGCGGAACGGCGCGAGCCTGCTGGAGCGCCCGCTGAGCGAGCGCCGCGCGGAACTTGAGGCGGTGGCTTTGCCGGAGCCGATGGGCGTCATTGAGATCTGGCAGGCGGCCTCGCCATTTGACATTGAGGCTGCTTTTCATGCCGCGCGCCGCCGCGGGAATGAGGGCCTCATCGCCAAAGACCCCGCCGCGGCCTACCGCCCGGGCCGGCGCGGCAAATCCTGGCTGAAACTGAAGAAGGCCTATGCCACGCTGGATGCGGTGGTGGTCAAAGCCGAGCAGGGCCATGGCAAGCGCAGCCATGTTTTAAGTGACTACACCTTTGCCGTCCGTGACGAGGCGGGCGCTTTGCGCGTGATTGGCAAGGCCTACTCCGGCCTCACCGATGCCGAGATCGAGGAGCTGACGGCGCATTTCACCTCGAACACACTCGACCAAAAAGGCCGAGTCCGCACCGTGCTGCCGGACACGGTGCTGGAGATCGCCTTCGACTCCATCCAGCCCAGCAACCGCCATGACAGCGGCCTGGCCATGCGTTTCCCGCGCATCAAAACCATCCGCAGGGACAAGACGCCCGGCGAGATAGACACTTTGGAAACCGCGCGCCGGCTGGCGGGTCTGCCAGGGTGAGTCATGCGGCCGGCTCCGACCGCCGTGTGGCGCGCACCGGCGCATGCACGAGCAAAGTGGCGGCAAAGATGGCCGCCGCGCCCAGCCAGCCCGTCGTGGTCAAACGCTCGCCTAACAAGACATAAGCTCCGAACGCGGCGAACAGCGACTCGGTGGAGAGGATGACCGCCGCCTCGGATGGCCTCGTGGCGCGCAAAGCCACGGCGAGCAGCGTGAAGGTCAGCGCGCTGGAAAGCACGCCCACATACAAAATGTCGGGACCGGCTTGCCAAATGGCATCGAAGCCAGCCTCCTCCAGGAATGCGGCCGCCAGTCCGGCCAGGGTGCCCACGACGACAAATTGCGCGCCCGTGAATGCCGCCGCCATGCCGCCGCCCGCCGCGAGCCCGACGAGCACGACATGCAGCGCCCAAAGCACGGCCGAAACCGCCACCAGCACATCACCGGATGACAGCGCGCTGATGGAACCGCCGCCAAGCAACCAGGTGCCGCCGAAGGACAAAACCGCCGCCGCCCACACCTGCGGCCCCGGCTTTTGGCGCATGAATGCCCAGGCCAGAAAGGGAGTGATGACCACATAAAGCGCAGTGAGGAAGCCCGCGTTCGTCACCGTCGCCGTCACCAGTCCCGCCTGCTGAAATGCCGCGCCGCCAAAGAAGGCCAGCCCTGCCAGCAGACTTAGCCGGAGAAAACGGCGCGGGTTCACACGCGCGCCTTCCTTTTTCCACTCCCGCCAGGCCAGTGGCGCCAGCGCCGCGCAGGCCAGCCACGCGCGCAGGGCGATGAAAAGAAAAGGACCGATGTGCGCCATGGCCCGCTTCTGGCAGATGAACGCGACGCCCCAAACGGCGGCGCAGGCCAGCAGCATCAAGTCGGCTCGGAGTCGGGTCATCAGGCTTCTTTCGCGCGGGCGTGTGGAAATACAAATGCCGGCGGACATTTTGAAGGCAGCGAATCATTTGCCCGCCCCGCCGCTCCGGCTATCTCTCCCGGCCCGTCTCCCCCCATTTCTCATGCGACTCCAAGACCAGATCATCCTCATCACCGGCAGCACCACAGGCATCGGCGCGGCCATGGCACGCCGATTTGCGCAGGAAGGCGCGCGCGTCATTGTGCATGGGCGCGATGCCGCGCGCGGCGAGGCTCTGCGCCAGGAGCTGGGCACGGACCGCGCGGCCTTCATCGCGGGTGATCTCGCAGATGCCGCCCACCCGGATGAGCTCGCAGCCGCCGCAGTCGCCGCCTTTGGCCGGCTCGACGCCCTGGTGAACAACGCCGCGCTCACCACCCGCGCGCGCCTTGCCGAAACCGACCTTGCCTTCTTTGACCGCATGGTGGCCGTGAACCTGCGCGCGCCCTTCATGCTGATCCGCGCGCTGCTGCCCGCCTTGAAGGAAAGCCAGGGCTGCGTGCTGAACATCGGCAGCATTCTCGCGCATTGCGGACAGTCCAATCTGCCGGTCTATTCCATGACCAAGGGCGGCCTCATGACCTTGACGCGGAACCTGGCCAACTCGCTCGGACGCGACCGTGTGCGCGTCAATCAGATGAACGTCGGCTGGACGCTCACCGAAAACGAATACCACACCAAGGTCGGCGACGGCCTGCCTCCCGACTGGCCGGACCATCTGCCGCCCGTGGCAGCCCCCTTTGGACGCCTGCTCTCGCCCGAGGACATCGCCGAGGCCGCCGTCTACTGGGTCAGCCGCGCCAGCAGCCCCGTGAGCGGCAGTGTCTTCGAGATTGAACAATACCCCCTCATCGGGCGGATTGCGGATCAGGAGGGTTGAGACTGACTTTTTGCCCTGGCAAACAGGCGGGATGCGGCTAATGAGCCTGCCCACCTGACGACAGACCATGCAAGAGACCGAACACACCGAATCCGAACTGCTCCAATTTCGCCGAGCCAAGCTCGATGAATTGCAGAAACGCGGCATCGCGGCGTTCGGCGGCAGGTTTGAAGTCACCAACGATCCCGGCACGCTCAAGCGCCAGCTCACTGACGGCATCGTCGCCGAGGGCGTGGAGGTGAGGATCGCCGGGCGTGTGCTTTCGCGGCGCGAGATGGGCAAGGCCACCTTCTTTGACGTGGGCGACATCACAGGCCGCATCCAGTGCTACTTGAGCAAGAGCGATGTGGGTGATGAGGCCTACGGTCTGTTCATTCATCAAATGGACATCGGCGATTTCGTCGGCGTCGAGGGCAGGACCTTTGTGACCAAGCGCGGCGAGCGCTCCGTGCATGTGGCCGCGCTGACCCCGCTCTCCAAGGCGCTGCGCCCCCTGCCGGACAAATGGCACGGCGTCACCGACAAGGAGATCAAATACCGCCAGCGCTACCTGGACCTCGTCTCCAACGAGCGCAGCGGCCAACTCTTCGTCACGCGCAGCAAGATGATCGCCGAAATCCGCGCCTACCTGCACGGGCGGGACTTCCTGGAGGTCGAGACCCCCATGATGCAGGACGTGCCCGGCGGCGCCGCCGCGCGCCCTTTCGAGACGCACTTCAACGCGCTCGACCAAAAGATGTACCTGCGCATCGCCCCCGAGCTGTATTTGAAGCGGCTGCTCGTCGGCGGCTTCAACCGCGTCTTCGAGCTGAACCGCAACTTCCGCAACGAGGGCCTCAGCCGCCGCCACAATCCCGAGTTCACCATGCTCGAGGCCTACTGGGCCTATGCCGACTTCGAGCAGATGGCGGACCTCGTCGAGGGCATGATCTGCGCGCTGGCGGAGAAATTCTGCGGCGGCCTAGTCATTGAGCACAAGGATGAGGAGGGCAGCGTCACCCGCACCATTGACCTCACCCGCCCCTGGAAGCGCGCGCCCTACCGCGAGCTGGTGCGCGGAGTGGCTGGGGACGACTGGTTCTCGCTCGACAAGGAAGCCAAAGTGGCGCGCGCGCAGAGCCTCGGCGTGCAGGAGATCCATGCCGGGGACGAGCATTATGAGCTGGACCAGAAGGTCTTTGAAAAGCTCGTGGAGGAAAAGAGCTTCAACCCCGTCTTCGTCACCCACGTGCCCAAGGAGCTTGTGCCGCTGGCCAAACAAAACGCGCAGGATGACAGCGTGGTGGATGTCTATGAACTCGTCATCAACGGCCAGGAAATCAGCCCCGGCTACTCCGAGCTGAACGACCCAATCGTCCAGCGCGAGCGCCTGGAGCACCAGGCGGGCGAGGAAGTGCAGAAGATAGACGAGGAGTTCATCCTCGCCCTTGAGCACGGCATGCCTCCCGCCGGCGGCATCGGCATCGGCATAGACCGCCTCATCATGATGCTCACCGGCGCCGAAAGCATCCGGGATGTCATCCTTTTCCCGCAGCTCAAGCGCAAGGAGGCATGAAGGTCATTCGGGCCGCGGTGTTTTGCCCGTGTCCGGCGCGAACCAGATGGCGATGATTCCGAAGGCGTAGATCAAGGCGCACCATGCGCCGACACGCGCGTAGTCGCCGCCAAGCGCGGAAAACAGGAAGCCTGCCAGCAGCACCCCGGCAGCCGTGGCAAAGCGGCCCGAGTTGTAGGCCAAACCGCTGCCGGTGGCGCGGACGCGGGTCGGGAAAAGCTCCGGCAGATAGAGGGCCAGCCAGCCGAAAAACAGCGTGGCTGCAAAGCCCTGCGCGCAGACCACCGCATGAAAGCCCGGCCGCAGCGGCGCGGTGAGCTGGAACATGGCGAGGGTCAGCGCGGTGGCGCAGATGCTGATGAGCAGGTAGCTACGGCGGCGCCCCATCCGCGCGGCAAGCTGCGCCCCCATGAAGCTGCCGCAGACAGCGCCAAGCGCCCACCAGCCCTGCGTGGCCGCCTTGTAACCAGCGTCCGCCCCGCCGGCCACCTTGTCCGCCCAGGGGATCATCCATTTGCTGGCCGCCCAGGCTCCGACCATGGGCACGGCGCTGATGAGGATGCCCGCCAGCGTGATGCGCGCCATGCCCGGCTGGAAAAGCTCCCTTAATGGCGTGACGGGCGTTTTCCGCGCAGCACGCGCGGCCAGCCACTGCGGCGACTCCGGCAGTGCCAGCAGCACCACAATGCCCAGGAGAGCCGGCACGCCCGCCAGTTTGAAAATCCACTGCCATGACTCCGGCGTCACCGGCCAATGCCGCGCCAGTTGCGAAAGCAGCAGGATGCCCGCGTTCAGCCCGGCCATCATCACGCCGGACACCACGGGCCGGGACGCGCGCGGCCAGCATTCCGAGACGAGCGCGATGCCGTTCGGCCACATGCCGCCGACACCGAGGCCCACGAGGAAGCGCAGGAGCAGCATCTGCTCCTGGCTCCGCGCGAGGCTGCCCATGGCGGCGAACAAAGAATAAAACAGAATGCTCACACCCATCGCCCGCGTGCGGCCGACGCGGTCGCCAAGAGCGCCGAGCGCGATGCCGCCGATGGCCGCGCCAAGCATGAGCGCGGCGGTGAAGCGCGCAAACCAGTCGCCGCCCAGTGTGGGCGTGTAGGCTTCTCCCAGCAGGCTTTGCGAGACGGAAAGCGAGGCCACCGGCATCAGCCCCAGCTCCACCCCGTCAAAGACAAGGCCGAGAAAAGCGGCGGCGAGCACGGCATGACGCGCGCGGCGGTTGAGAGGGGCGGGATTCATTCGCGGTGAAGGCGCAGGACTTCGAGGATGGCGCTGTTGTCGAGACTTCCCAGGCCCATGCCCTCCGCTTTTTCAAGCAGGGCGCGATGCGTCCGCGCCAGCGGCAGGTCCATGCCGCGCTCCCCGGCGCAGTTCTGCATGAGACGCAAATCCTTCAAATGCTGCGAGAGGCGGGCCTGGGGCGTGTAGTCGCGCCGGATCATTTTCTCCCCCTTCACGTCCATGGCGCGGGAGTAGGCGTTGCCCGCGCGCATTGCCCGCAGGGCGGATTCGGGCTCCACGCCCAAGGCTTCGGCAAAGGCCAGCCCCTCGGCCAGCGCGGCGCGGTTGAGGCCGAGCACGAGGTTGGTGACGAGCTTCATCCGCGCGCCCGCGCCGCAGGGTCCGGCGTGGATCACCTCGCTCGCGAACGTGTCGAAAATTTCCCGGCATCTCTCCACCACATCCGCGTCCCCGCCGGCCATCACCAGCACGTCGCGCCGCAAAAGCTGGACGCTGCTGCCCGAGATGGTGGCATCGAGATAATGGCAGCCTTTTTCCGCGAGCGCCGCGCCCAGGGCGGCCATCACGCCGGGATCACCCGTGGTGGTGTCCACAATGATCTGGCCGGGACGCGTCTCCGCAGCGGCAAGCACGGCGCTGGCGATGTGCGAATCGGGCAGGCAAAGCATGACCACGGCGCAGTTCGCGAAAACCTCCGCCGCCGAATCCGCATGGACACAGCGCGCGGGATCAATGTCCCAGCCGCGTGCCGCGCCGGTCATCCTCATCAGGGCGCCGCCCATCAAGCCCATGCCAATGATGCCCAGGCCGGGGCGTTGCTGGACGGGCGGATTCATGGTGGAGCAAGGCGGGGTGATCATTTTCTATCAATCGCGAGGCGGGTCATCCGCTGAAGACCGAATGACAAAGCCGCAGCGCATGACGGGATGATGCTGGAAACAAACGCGCGCTGTCCACGCTATTCCCGCCAAAAAATTCAGGATGCAGTCTCTTGAGTGCGCCAGGATGCGCCGTCCGCAAAGGCGGCATGGCACATCCAGGGGGAGCGCGGGCTTCCGCTGGCGTTTTGCGCGCGCCGGGGCATCCTCCGCGCCATCCCCGCGCCCATGATCCCCGCCAAGACGATCCTGCTCCTGCTTCTTTCAAATGTTTTCATGACCTTCGCCTGGTACGCGCATCTGCGCGACCTGCGCTCGAAACCTCTGATGCTGGCCATCGCGCTGAGCTGGGGGATCGCGTTTTTCGAGTACTGCTTCCAGGTCCCGGCGAACCGCATCGGACACGCGGTCTTCACACTGCCGCAGTTGAAAATTTTGCAGGAAGTCATCACGCTGACGGTCTTCGTGCCCTTCGCGGTTTATTACATGAGGACGCCGCTGACCTGGAATTACCTCTGGGCGGGACTGTGCCTGATGGGCGCGGTCTATTTCATTTTCAAGCCGCAATAAGCCGGGCCGTCAGGGGGGATGCGCCAGGAAGCGGGAATTGAGCGCGGGACCAAGACTGGCCGGAGGAGTGACGTGCGGCTTGCCGGGCGCGGTCCCGGCGTGTACAAGGCGGGCATGGACCTGCGACATCTGCGTTACTTCCAGGCGGTGGCCGAGGAGATGAATTTCTCGCGCGCGTCGAAGCGCCTGCGCATCGCGCAGCCGGCGCTCTCGCGCGCGGTGCAGGAGATCGAGCACGAGCTGGGCGCGCGGCTCATCGAGCGCGGGAGGCGGACGCTCTCGCTGACCTCGGCGGGGGAGGTGCTGCTGCACGAGGCGGCGGTGATCCTGGAGCGGATGGAGGAGTCCATGCGCCGGGTGCGGCGCGCGGCGCGCGGGGAGGAGGGAGAGCTGCGCCTGGGCTACATCGGCCCGCCGACGCAGTGTTTCCTGGGCCGGCTGCTGGCCGAGTTCCGGCGGCGTTTCCCAAATGTGTCGGTTCATCTGGAGGAGCGCACGCCGGAGCGGGTGTGGGAGATGGTGGCCAAAGGCAGGCTGTCCGTGGCCTTGACGCGCCCCGTGCCCGGCCAGGGGGAGCGCGTGCTGGCCACCATGCCGCTGCGCCAGGAGCCGCTGGGCGTGGCGGTTCCGAAGGGGCACCCGCTGGCGGTGAAAAAATCCGCGTCGTGGGAGTCGCTGGCCGCGGAACCGCTGATCGTGCTGGCGCGGAGGGAAGGCGTGGGCCTGCATGATGAAATCCTGGCCGCGTGCCGGCTGGCGGGTTTCACGCCACACATCGCGCACAGCCCGAGCCTGATGGGCACGGTGCTCAGCTATGTCCAGGCGGGCTTCGGCGCGGGCATCGTCACGGACAGTGTGGCGGCGGCGTCCATGCCGGCGGGGCTGCGTTTTGTGGCGCTGACCCCGGAGCGCAGCGTGCCGCTCGTGCTGGCATGGAACCCGGCGGAGGATTTGCCGGCGGCCAATGCCTTCCGCACGCTCGTCACTGAGTGGCAGGCCGGCGGAAAATTGTGGGGATGAAAACGGCGCTCCTTTCCCCTTGCGGCGCGGGGTTGGAGTCTTCACGATGCGCCCATGAGCCGACTCCTGCCCTCCCTCCTCGCCCTTGCCGTATTACTGACCTTCGCCCCGGCCTCCACGGAGAGCCGGATGAGGGTGCTCGTCATTGACGGGCAAAACAACCACAAGTGGGACATCACCACGCCCGTGCTCAAGCACGCGCTGGAGAGCAGCGGCGCCTTCATCGTCGAGGTCTCCACCACTCCGCCGAAGGGCGCGGACGCCGCCGCGTGGCAGGCGTGGAACCCGAAGTTCACCGACTACGCCGTGGTGGTCAGCAATTACAATGGCGAGCTCTGGCCGGAAAAAGTCCGCACCGCCCTTGACGCCTATGTGCTGGCCGGCGGCGGCTTTGTGGCGGTCCATGCGGCGAACAATTCCTTTCCCGAATGGCAGGAGTACAACCGCATGATCGGCGTGGGCGGCTGGGGCGGGCGCGATGAAAACTCCGGCCCCTGGCTTTATGTGAAGGACGGCAAGCTTTTCCGCGATGTCTCCCCCGGCAAAGGCGGCGCGCACGGGCCGCAGCATGAGTTCGTGGTCGAGGTGGTGAACGCGGACCACCCCGTCACACGCGGCCTGCCGAAGCGCTGGCTGCACACCAGGGACGAACTCTACAGCCGCCTGCGCGGCCCTGCGGAGAATGTGGAAATCCTCGCCGCCGCCAAGTCCGACCTCACCGCCGAGCTGGAGCCGAGCCTCATGGTCATCCAGCACGGCAAGGGCCGCGTCTTCCACACCACGCTGGGCCATGCGGACTACTCCATGCTCTGCCGCGGCTTTTACCTCACGCTCCAGCGAGGCGCCGAGTGGGCCGCCACCGGGGATGTGAAGCTCACCGCCGCCGTGCCAGCCGACTTTCCCACGGCTGACAAAACCTCCCCGGTGCTCCTCGAAGGCCACCCGAAGCAGGTGCCGCCAGAGCCGAAGAAGTGAAATTCGAACTTCCCTTTTGACCGCCGCCGCCGCCCGCCTACTACGCAGCCGAGGAAAAAGCGCGCCCAACCCGGCGTTTTCTCCGGCCTCGAACTTTTCCATGTCAACCACCCCAACCCCCACAGCGTCCTCCACGCAGACGCTTCGCAACGCGGTCATCCGCCTGGCCGGCAACTCCCAGGACGGCATTCAATCCATCGGCGGCTTCCTCGCGCGACTCGCCGGGCGCACGGCCAAGGATGTCATGACCTACATGACCATCCCCTCCACCATCTCCGGCGGCCCCTCCATCTTCCAACTCCACCTCGGCTCCGGCGAGGTGCTGCACCCCGGTGATGAAAGCGATGTGCTCGTGGCCTTTTACCAGCACAGTTACAACGACCACCTGCACGCCCTGCGCGACGGCGGCATCTGCATTTATGACTCCGGCGAGGTGGCCGAGGTGAAAAGCGAGCGCGGCATCCACCACATAGGCATCCCCATCAACGCCGCCACCATCGAGGCCATCGGCGGCAGCGCGCGCGACCGCGGCAAAAACATGTTCGTGCTCGGCCTGCTCACCGCCGTCTTCCAGCTCGACCGCGAGAAGCTCTCCGGCATCATCGCCCGCCAGTTCGGCAAAAAGGACGAGAGCGTGCTGCGCAACGCCATGCTCGCCTTCGACGCAGGTTATGCCTACCCGGTGGGTGACATCGGCAGCTTCCATTTCGACGAGGGCGAGCACAAGGACGAGCACCGCCTCAGCACGGACGGCAACACCTTGATGACCATGGGCCTCATCTGCGCCGGCGTCCGCTACGGCGCGGCCTACCCCATCACACCCTGGTCCCCCATCATGGAGCAGCTCCGCGCCGAGCTGCCGAAATACGGCGGCATCTATGTGCAGGCAGAGGACGAGCTTTCCGCCGTGTCCATGACCATCGGCGCGGCCTTCGCCGGCCACCTCGCCGTCACCGGCAGCGCCGGCCCCGGCCTCAGCCTGAAGATGGAGGCGCTCAGCTACGCCAGCATGGCCGAGCTGCCGCTCATCGTCATCAATGTCCAGCGCGGCGGCCCCTCCACCGGCCTGCCCACCAGCGTCGAGCAGTCCGACCTGCTCCAGGCCATTTACGGCAGCCACGGCGACTGCCCGCGCATCGTGCTCGCCCCGCACGACGTGGAGGACTGCTTCTACATCGCGCTGGAGGCCGGCAAGCTCGCCCGCGAATACTCCTGCCCTGTCATCATTCTCAGCGACCAGGCGCTCAGCAGCCGCATCGAGGCCTTCACCGAACCCGATCTGGACAAACTCTGGGTGGATCCTGTGCTCGACCTCTCCGACCGGCCCGAGGATTTCAAACCCTACCCGCTCGACAAGATCACCCGCCACGCGCCTCCCGGCTCGAAGATGCTCGGCGGACGCTACCCGCACGTCACCGGCCTGGAGCACGACGAATGGGGCCACCCCAGCGGCAATCCGAAGATGCACCAGAAGATGACCGACAAGCGCCGCAACAAGCTCGTCGAACTCGCCGAAAAACTGCCGCTGCCGGAGATCTACGGAGAGCAGGAGGGCGATGTCCTCCTCGTCGGCTGGGGCAGCAGCTACGGCCCCATCAAGGAAAGCGTGAACCGCCTGCGCGATGAGGGCCACAAGGTCGGCGCCATCAACCTGCGCCACCTGCACCCCATGCCCGCGCGGCTCGACGGCATCTTCGCCAAATTCAAAAATGTCGTCGTCGTCGAGCTCAACGACGTCGGCGTTTATGGCTACGGCCAGCTCGCCATGCTGCTGCGCGCCAAGCTCGCCGACCCGAAAGTCCAGTCCCTCTGCAAGACCGACGGCCTCAACTTCCGCATCCGCGAGATCGTCACCGGCGTGGAGAAAGTGCTCGCTAGTTGATTGCCGCCTGGAAAACCCCGAAGTCCGGACCTTCAGCCGGCTTCGGGTTTTTTCATACCCGCGCGCCCCTGCCGCGATACGCCAGCGCGAAGAAGACGCACACGGCTGCTGTGAGCGCCGTCTCGCCAAGCCAGAAGCGCTGCCAGTCGGTGACGCCGTCTTTGACACATAAACCGTGCCACCAGCCGCCGCCGAGGTAGCCGAGCAGATTCCCCACTCCGCCCATGAGCAGGGTCAGCAGCGCCTGGGCGCGCACACGCCATTTCGGGTCAATGCGCTCCTCCAGGTAAATCTGCGCGGTGATGAAGTAGAGCGTGAAGGCGAATCCGTGCAGCGTGGTGCCCGCCATGACCCAGCCCCGCGTGTCGAGCGCGTTCAAGGCATAGCGGCCCACGCAGATGGCGATGCCGCCGAGAAACACCCACTTGAGCCGCGCGCGCGCCAGCACCTTCGCCAGCAGCAGCATGGTCAGGATCTCCGTCGTCTGAGCCAGGGAGAGCACCGCCGAGACGCTCTCCACCTCCAGGTCATGGAGCTGCCGCGCCGTGTAGGGGTAAAACGCCGCCAGCGGGATGCTGTAAAGCGCGGCGGTGATGAAGACCACGCGGTGGTCGCGGTTTTTCAGCAGGTCCAGCGCGTCGAGGCCGAGCACCTGGCGCCAGTTCCTGCCAGCCTGGACATCCGCGGGCGCTGTCTTCGGCAGTGTCCACGTCAAGGCCGCCACCCCCAGCCACAACGCCGCAGCCGAATACCCCGCCACGAGCGAGTTGTCCGCCTTGAGCACAAAACTCACCACCCAGCAGCCGCCCATCCAGCCAAAGGTGGCGCAGGCGCGGATGGGGCCGAACTCGCGCTTTGGCTCCCTCAACTGCGCAAGCACGATGCTCGTGGTCACCCCCCAGAGCGGCGCGGAGACCAGTGACAGCGCCTGCGCGCAGAGCAGGATCATGCCGTCGTTCATGCCGCGCGCCAGGGCGGTGCAGATGAGCGCGAGGCCCGCGCCCGTCCCCAGGCACAGCCAGCGCAGCAGAGTGGTGGGAGAAAGTCTTTGATCCGCCAGCGCGCCGACGAACAGAGGCGAAATGAAGGCCGCCACCGCCGATGTGGCCAGCACATAAGGCACAAGGTGCGCCCGCCCGTGCGCGGCGAAGACGTTGGCCAGCGGCACATTCCACATGCCCAGGGGCATGGCGGTGAAAAAGAAAAGAGAGACCAGGGGTAGGCGGCCGGTCTGGCTGGCCGCTGCGGCGGGTTGCATGGGGGGCGCGCGCAACTACGCACAACGCCGCCGATCTCCAAGAGGCAAGTTTTGCAGGGAGCGCAAAGTCTTCCAGTTTGTGGCGGCACGGGCCGGGCATCCTTGAAAAAATAGACGCGGCACACACGCAAACCCTCTCCGGCGGCGTTAAGCCGAGGGAGCGGCGTCATGCCTCCCTTCCAACCCGCGCCTCCCGCCATGAACACCCGCGCCAGTCTCCGCCTGCTCTGCCTGTGCTCCGCCGCCGCCCTGAGCGCTCCGGCTCAAAGTGCCCTGGATGTCTTGTTCGACCCCCTGCTTCCCATGCCAAACAGGCAGCCCGGCCAGCCGGAACGCCCCGGCCGGCAGCAGCGCGGCCCCTGGGAGAATGATGTGCTGGTGCATCAACTCGGCAAGGATGGCGGCGCGCCGCAAGTCGCCGTCTTCGAGCGCGCGGGCGTGCCCACCCTCACAAGGCTGCGTGATGGCCGCCTGCTCGCGGCGCACCAGCACTTCCCGAAGAATGACCCGGGGAACTTTGACAAGATCGCGGTGCATTTTTCCTCCGACGAGGGCCTCTCGTGGACACCCGCGCGGGTCATGCAAGTCGAAGGGCTGCCGGAGGGGATGCGCTTCCCGTTTGATCCCACGCTGGTCACGCTGCCTGACGGGCGCGTGCGGCTTTACTTCACCGGAATGACCGGGCGGGTCTTTTCGGAAAACCGCCCGCGCATCCACTCCGCCATCTCCGAGGATGGCGTGAACTACCGCTACGAGGAAGGCGCGCGCTTTGAGATCGAAAACCGGCCCGTCATTGACTGCGCGGTGGTGCTGCACCAGGGCGTGTTCCACCTTTACGCGCCGGACAATGGCGGGCGCCCTGAAAATGGCGGCGAGGAGCGACCGAGACAGGGAGCCGGCTTCCACGCCACGAGCACGGACGGGCTGAACTTCACCCGTGCGGAGGATGTGTCGCTGCCGGGCAGGCTGCGCTGGCTGGGCAATGCTCAGTCCAATGGCGCGACGATCACCTTTTTCGGCACCAGCGACGGCGGCGGCGATCCGCGCGCGGACGGAGGATCTCCACGCGGCGGCATTTTCATGGCCGTGAGCAGCGACGGACAGGAGTGGCGGCTGATCGAGTCACCGGGCGTCAGCGGAGCGGACCCCGGCGCGGCAGCCACCCCGGATGGCGGCTGGATCATCGCCGTGACGGGTCCGCCAGTGGAGGGACGCTCGCGTCCATCCGCGCAGCCTCCCGGACAAAACCCCGCTCCCGACGATGCGTGGCTGCGCCGCTGGGCGCTCGAGGTGCTGCTCGACGAGGCTTTGAAGAAGTGAGCGTTCAGACGATCTCCGGCACGACGTAAGGCTCGCGGTAGTTGGTCTTGAGCATGGCGTCCGCCGCGTCGTTGCCGGTGAAGCGCTCGGTCTCCGGATTCATCCCCAGCACGGGGCCGAGCGTGAGCAGGTCTTTGGAGATGTCCACGCCGTTCTTCGCCAAGTGCTCCTTCATGCGCTCGAAGGTCTCCGTGCCGGTCCGGTAATCCTTTACTCTTTCCAGAATGGCCTCCGGCTTCTCCTTCGCTCCGAGCCGGTGGCTGATGTTGCCTGTGTGGCAGAGCGCGCTGGAGAGGTGCCCTTCCAGGATGTCGGCATGAAGGTCGTCCACCCGGCGGCTACGGCAGGCGTTGATGAAATTGGCGAAGTGATCCTCCGATCCCGACCACTCCAGAATCATCTGATCCTTCAGGTCATAGGCCGTGGCCTTGCTGTAGCTGGGCACGACGACATACCCCTTTTCGCATTCGACGATGACACCGACTCCCGCGCCTTTGTATTTATCCATGTCCTTCACGCCGGCGGCCTGCGGCAGGCCGCGCACTTCGAAAATGAGCGGGGCTTTTTCATAGCCGTGGTAAATGAACTGCGTGTTCGCCGTCTCGCCATCGTCCTCGTAGCCGAGCCGTCCGCCGATGCTCCACACCAGTGGCGAAAGCTCCATCTCACCGAGAAACCAGCGGGCGATGTCCATCTGGTGGATGCCCTGGTTGCCGAGGTCGCCGTTGCCGTAGGCCCAGGTCCAGTGCCAGTCATAGTGCAGGCGCTTGCGCGTGAGGTCCGCCAGCGGGCCGGGGCCGCACCAGAGGTCGTAGTCCACAGTCTCCGGCACGGGCTGCGCGCCCTCCGCCTTGCCGATGCTGTCGCGCCGTTTGTAGCAGAGGCCGCGCACGACGTTGATCTTGCCAAGATTGCCCGCGCGCACCCATTTCACCGCCTCATAAATGCCCTTGCGGCTGGAGCGGGACTGCGTGCCGGTCTGCACGATGCGCGAGTATTTGCGCGCCGCCTTCACCATCTGCCGGCCCTCCCACACGCAATGCGAGACGGGTTTTTCCACATACACATCCTTGCCCGCCTGCACGGCCCAGATGGTGCCCAGCGCGTGCCAGTGGTTTGGCGTGGCGATGCTGACGGCGTCAATGTCCTTGTTCTCAAGCAGACGGCGGATGTCAGTGTGGCGCGCGACTTTTTTGCCCTCCTTGTCAAAGGCGTCAACGCCGCGGTCGAGCACCTTCGAGTCCACATCACAAAGCGCGGCAACCCGCACGCCCTCCTTGTCGAGCTTTTTGTATCCGCTGATGTGGGAGCCGCCCCGCCCTCCGAATCCGACGACGGCCACATTCAGGGTGTCGCCCGGGCTTTTTTGCGCCCAGGAGGTTTTGGCGATGTAAAAAACGCCGGTGGAGGCGGCGGCGGACTGGGCGAGGAAGCGGCGGCGGTTGGTCATGGCGCGGAGAAAACGCGCGGCCCAGCGCAAGGCTTGCAGCTTTGAGGTGGCGGGACTTTTTGACCACGGCTCGCGGGTTGCGCGCGCGCGCTCCATGCAGCATGGAAGCACTGACTTGAAACCCCACCTTCCCAATCACCCCACCCAGCTCTACCTCATCCGCCACGGCGAGGTGGAGGAGCGCTACCACAAAGTCTTCGGCGGCAGCCGCATTGACATGGGGCTGTCTGATCTCGGACGACGCCAGGCGCGCGCGGTAGCCGCCTGGCTGGCAGACACTTCGCTGGACGGCATCTACGCCAGCCCCCTGCTGCGCGTGCAGGAAACTCTGGCGCCGCTGGCCCAGGCCAGCGGTTTGAAGCCGGTCATCATCCCCAGCCTGCGCGAGGTGGATTTTGGCGACTGGACCGGATACCGCTGGGAGGGAGTCAAGGAGCACTTCGGCGTCAGCGCCTTTGACTGGCTGGAGATCATCGAGGAGGCCGGCATACCCAACGGCGAGTCCGGCCACGAGCTCGCCCACCGAGTGCGGCCAGCGCTGGAAAAAATCCTCCACGACAATCCACACCGCCGCGTGGCTGTCTTCTGCCACGGCGGCATCATCCGCGTCATCCTCGCGCTGCTGCTTGGTCAGCCGCTCAAACACATGGCGCACTTCAATATTGAATATGGCAGCATCAGCGTGGTGGAGATCCAGCCGGAAAAAAAACACGCCTTTGAAATCGAGTTGCTGAACTATTGCCCGCCTCTGGCCTGACCCTTGATCCGGGTTTCTTCACAAGAGAGCGAATTGTTCACAGTATTTCACAGGCAGAAAATCGCACATCTTGTTTAAGACATGCGAAGCAAACCCAAGATATGGGAAAACAATGGCTTCGCTCTTGCCTTCATGGCCTCTGATCGTGGATACTGCCAAAATTCGTTTTACCAGCCACCATGTACCTCAAGAGCCTCACCCTGCACGGCTTCAAGTCCTTCGCGGACAAGACCCACTTTGAATTTCACAAAGGCGTGACCGGCATCGTCGGCCCCAACGGCTGCGGCAAGTCGAACGTCGTGGACGCCATCCGCTGGGTGCTCGGCGAGACCTCCGCCAAGGCCCTGCGCGGTGATGAAATGGCGGATGTCATTTTTAACGGCACCGACAAGCGCAAACCCGTGGGCATGGCCGAGGTGGTGCTGACCATGGCGGACTGCGAGCAGGCTCTGAATGTGGATTACAACGAGGTGGCCATCTGCCGCCGCGTCTTCCGCGACGGGCGCAGCGAATACCGCCTCAATGGCACCGTGTGCCGGCTCAAGGACATCCACGAGCTTTTCTCCGGCACCGGCATCGGACGGCAGGCATACTCGATCATGGCGCAGGGCCAGATTGACATGCTGCTCTCATCGAAGCCCGAGGACAGGCGCACCGTCTTCGAGGAGGCGGCAGGCATCACCAAATTCAAGGGCCAGAAAAAAGAGGCCCTGCGCAAGCTCGACTACACCGAGGCCAACCTGCTGCGGGTGGCGGATGTCATCGCGGAAGTGAAGCGCCAGATGGGTTCTCTCCAACGCCAGGCGGCCAAGGCGCGGCGTTACCAGGCTTTGCTTGATGACGTGCGCATGTTCGACACCCACCTCGCGCACAAGCACTACAGCGAGTTCAGCGCCGAGAAGGCCGAATCGGAAAATCATGTGCGCATGCTGACCGGGCAGCTCGACGCTTTGCAGGACACGCTGCAGACCACCGAAACCGAGGCCGCCCAGACGCGCGAGGCCTATCACGCCGTGGAGTCGCAGATCAACCAGCTCCGCCAGCAGGCGCAGGAGCTGCGCAGCCAGGTGCAGAGCGCGGAGGGCCGCATCGGCTTCAACAACGAGCGCAACGAGGAACTCCAAGGGCGCATCCGTCAAAATGAGGAGCAGATCGGGCAGGGACAGCAGTTGCTCGAGCAGCAGCGCCGTGAGATGGCCGACGCCGACGAGCAGGTGCTGGCCATCAGCGCGAATCTGGAGACGCGCCGCAACGCCGTGCATGAGCACTTGAGCGTCCACAATGCCATCCTGCCCGACCGCGGCCGCCTGGACGAGGCCCGCCGCGCGGTGCGCGAGTCCATCCGCCAGTTTGAGGGTCAGATCGCCTCCGCAGACGCGCGCGCGCAGAGCCTCACCAACCAAATCAGTGCCGACCGCCAGCGTCACGAGACCCTGGCCCACGACCACCAGGCCGCCGCCCAGGCTCGCGAATCCAGCCAGATCGAGTTTGATGAAATCCAGCACCGGATTCATGATCTGGAGCAGACCCGCAACGAGCTGGAGGACAGGTCCAAGCAATGCGCCCGCGACATCCTCGACAAGCGCGCCCGCCGCGACGCGCTCAATGAGGAATTGAACGAGCTCCAGCGCGCCGTCACCCAGCGCCGTTCGCGCGTCGAAATCCTGGAGCAGCTGTTGCAAAAGGGCGAGGGCCTGGCCGAAGGCACCCAGCAGGTGCTCAAAGGCATGGACAATCCAGAGATTTATTCCATCGGCGTGCGCGGTCTGCTGGCCTCCGCCATCGAAGTCGAGCCGCAGTTCATTGCCGCCATCGAAGCCGCGCTGCGGGATCATTTGCAGGCCGTGTTGCTCACCGACAGCGAGCTTGCATCGCAGATCCTCGAGCGCCTGTCGAATCATCAGTTGGGCAGGGCAGCGCTCATTCCACAAGACCTCGCCACCCTGCGCGCCGTGCCAGACCGCCAGCTCGTCCCAGGCGGCTCCATCGCCTGGGCGGTGGAAAAAGTGCGCGCCCGACCCGGCGCGCAGGAGATCACCGACCGTCTGCTGAGCAATGTGCTCATCGTCGAGGATCTGCACACCGCGCTGCGCATGAAGCGGCAGCTTCCCGACGCGGCCATCGTCACATTGAAAGGCGAGCTGGTCGGCGCGGACGGCATCATTCACGGTGGCGCCTCCAAAGAGGAGGCCGCCTCCATGCTGCGGCGGCAGTCCGAAGTAGGCACTCTGAAAGCGGAGCTGGAGAACTTCGAGTACCAGCTTCTCGAAAAGGAGGAGGCCGTGGAGCAACTGCGCGCCCAGCTTGAGGAGGCGCAGCGCGAGGAAATCTCCCTGCGCGAGCAGAGCCAGCGCGCGCGCGAGGGCTTCTCCCAGCTTCAAGGGCAGCTCTCCGTGGTGCAGCGCGCGCTGCAGCAGGCAACGACGAGACTGGAAAGCATCGAGTGGGATCAGAACCAGATCACCAGCCGCATCCAGTCCGCCGAGGCGCAGATCACCTGGCAGCGCGAGCAAGCAGGGCTGGCCCAGGAGCAACTCGAGGGCGCGCGCATGCATGAGGGCGAGCTGGAGCTTGAGATGGAGTCCTTTCTCCGCCGCGAACTCGAATCCTCGGAGAAGCTCAACGAACTGCGCACCGCCCTCGCTTTGGAGGAAAGCGCGCTGAATTCCCTCAACCGCCAGAAGGCCCCCATGGCCGCGCGCCTGCACGAGCTGGAGTCCTCCATCCAGCGTTTTGACCAGGAAATATGCACCTGGCGCTCCCGCATCGAGCAGAGCGCGGCGGAGAGCGCCCGCTTCGCCGAGCAGATCGAATCACAGCGCGGGGCCATCGCCGCGATCGAAGAACACCTGCAAGGCCGCACCGAGGAGCGCGCAGCAGCCTTTGAACGCGTGAGCCTGCTGGAAAACCAGCTTGTGCAACTGCGCCAGCAAATTTCCGGCCTCAGCGAGTCCCGCAGCCGCCTGGAAGTGCAGCTCACCCGCGTGGACCTGCGCCTGGAAAACCTCGTCAACCAGGTGCAGGAGCGCTACAGCTTCCACATCTCCGCCTTCGAACCCGACTACCATGCGCTCATGCTCAGCATCTCCGAGCAAAAAAAAGGCCGCAGCCGCGTGGAAAAGCGCAAGGCCTCCCTGGAAATGGAAACCCAGGCCACGGTTGAGCAAACACCCGGACAAGTCGAAGAATCGGAGGCGCAGGAGACTGCCGAGCCTCCAATTCAGTCCGAAGTGTCCAACTCATCCGACCTGTCCAGCGCTCCCGGCACCACCCGTACAGCCCTCGAAGACGACGAAATCGTGGACCTCGACGAGATCGAGATCCCCGGAGAGGAAGGGCAGCCCGACTGGGATTTCGTCACCAGCATTGTTGGCGACCTTCGGCAAAAACTCGAAAGCATCGGCCCGGTCAATCTCGACGCCATCCAGGAGTTCGAGGAGCTTGAAGAACGCCACAATTTCCTCGAAACCCAGCACGGCGACCTGGTCAAATCCAAGGATGAGCTGCTTCAAGTCATTGCCAAAATCAACGAGACCACGAAGACCATGTTCGCCGAGACCTTCCAACTCGTGCGCAACTTCTTCCAAAACAATTTCAAAGAGCTCTTCGGCCCCCAGGCCAAGGCGGATCTCATGCTCGTGGACGAGACCGATCCGCTCGAGTCCGGCATCGAAATCATCGCCAAGCCGCCGGGCAAGAAGCTGCAAACCATCTCCCTGCTCTCCGGTGGCGAGCGCAGCATGACCGCCGTGGCCCTGCTCTTCTCCATCTACCAGGTGAAGCCCAGCCCCTTCTGCGTGCTGGACGAGCTGGACGCGCCGCTCGACGAATCGAACATTTCCCGCTTCTTGAAGATGCTGGACAACTTCATCGAGAACTCGCAGTTCATCATCGTCACCCACAACAAGCGCACCATGGGCCGCGCAGATGTCATCTACGGCGTCACCATGCAGGAATTCGGCGTCAGCAAGCCGGTGGGAGTGCGCATGACCCAGGAGGAGAAAAAGCCCTCCAAAGCCGAGCAGCTCCGTCTTGAAGCCGAAGTGGCAGCCGAGGAGGCGCATCACCCGGATGGGATTCCCGTGGAGGACGCCGCCGGGGAAGACGAGCCATCGCCAGCATTGGCATCATAATGGCAGGCAGCAACACCGCCCTGACAGGATGATAAGCCGGGTGTGATTTGGTTTTCATTTCATGCGCATCAATTCTCCCCGCGCAGCATCTTCGCCGCCACCTCCTCCGCGCCCTGGGTGCGCATGTTGAGGATCTCGGTGTCCTCCGGCAAAGGCGCGCCGGCTTGATGGAAGAGGCCGTGAACGGCGCGCGGATAGCAGGCGGCGATGCGCAGCCTGCCCGCGGCCACGAGTTCCTGAAGACGCGGGTCACGATGCGCGGCCATCTCGCAGAGATCGGACACGGTTTCAAAGCTGGCGCCGGAATCGCACAGGCGCTGGAGCACTTCATTTTTCACGCCGGCCGGCACGACCTGGGCGTACGCGCAGCGGCAATAGAGGAGGTTGGGGGTGTCGGGCATCGAATCTAGAAAGACCTTGTCTGCAGTGCGTTCATATGGGCCAGAACCGAAAAACTGCACATCCAAAAAAGTCCTGCGAGGACGCACAGGCCAATCCAAAAATCCATTCTTCGGACCTCGCCGTTCGTGCCGTGCCCTGTTGAAGCTCGGAGACAATATAATGTCCAGCTCATCGGGATTAGAAGCAGCAGCCATCCCCAGGTCATCGCAAGGTTGGAGAATGACGGTAGAAGCTTGTCCCCAAAAGTCTCGCCAAGAGTTTTGTCATGGAGCTTTCGAAAACTGCGCGTGAGCAGAAGTCCTCCCGCCACAATGAAAATCTGGCACAACACGAGAACGGAGACAGCTCGTGGCGGAAAAGACATGGTCAACTCGGGGTGGGCATTTTCTTGCGATCAAATGCCATTTTGTTATGCCGCGATTAGTCCGCACTGCTGTTTGACCGTTTCCCAGCTCACAGCGCTGCCAGGGTCAGCATCGTGCTCCTGGATTCGCCGCCTGATCTCCGCGTGAAAATCCGGATCATAGTCGTCATCCTCCGTGCGGGCTAAAATTTCGTTCGCCAGCGCCACCTGCTCGTCCACCGGCAGGGCGCGGATTTGCTCAAGGAGGGTGCTCATGGGAGAAAAGTGTCCGTCGCGATTCAATGCGCAAGCTCCGCCTCACGCGGCGGGCGAGTGCGCCTTCGGGTCCATTTTTTCATACACGCCGAAGTCGTGGTAAAAGAAGCGCTTCGCCACCTTGTACATCCAGTGCTGCTCGGGGATCTCCTCCTCCTCGCGCCACTGGCTGGTGCGCGGCTTCATGCTCTCCACCTCGGCCATCGCCGTCTGGCGGATCGTGGTGTCCTTGGCGCCGTGGCGCAGCGCCAGTTCCTTCACCAGGTCGGGCCGCTCCAGCACGATGCAGCCGCGCGTGTGCCGCGCCGCAGTCTCCCGGAAGTCCTTCAAAAACTCCGACTGCGTGAACACATCAAAGATGTCCCGCTCCGTGCGCACGGTTTCTTTGGCGAACTGGATGATCGGGCAGGGCTCGATGCCGCCCGTCGGCCCTATGTGATGGCTGATGCCCGTGGCCATGGGGCAGAGCGCCTTGCCATTGTGATCGTAATAGGCGTCCACGATGGCGATGGGCACCCGCGCGCGCATGGAGGTGACAAAGCGCCGCACCTCCGTGATCTGCGCCGGTGTCAGGGCGAGCTGCTCATTGATCTGCGGACCCACCGGGCGGTAGGTGTGGTACCAGGTGTAGTGGACGCCCATCGAGACCAGCTTCTCCAGCCACTCGCGCGTGAGCAGATCGCCAATGTTCGTCTGGCACAGGCTGGTGGCCACGCCGGTGAGCAGGCGCGCGTCCAGGCAGTTGCGCAGGCCGCGCAGGGTGCGGTTGAGCACATCCTTGTTGCCCCGGCGCTCGTCGCTCACAGTGCTGTTGCCCTCCACGCTGACGAGCGGCGTGGCATTGCCCAGCTTGCGCAGCGCCCCGGCGGTCTTGGCGGTGATGAGCTGGCCGTTGGTGAAGATTTGAAAGTAGCAGTCCGGGTGCAGCGCCAACAGGTCCAGCAGTTCCGGGTGCATGAAGGGCTCCCCGCCCAGCAGGCCAAAAAAGGCGTTCCCGTGCCTTTTGGCGTCGTTGATGATCTTGTTCAGCTCGTCCAGAGAGATGGCCTCGCGCGGCTTGTCCACATCCACCCAGCAGCCCTGGCAGCGCAGGTTGCAGGAGTTCAGGATGGAGATGTAGAGGAAAGGCGGGAAGAACTGGCCCTGCTCCATGCGCTTTTTGAAAAGCATCACCGAGCGCGCGCCTTTGAAACCGAAGTTCCAGGCGATCTTGGCCAGGCATTTCGGATCCACAGTCGTGAGGATGCGCGAGGAGAGGGAAAAAATCATGCAGATGAGTGAGGCGGGGAAGTCTTCAAGGGTCATAACGCCCATGAGGCCAAAGAGAAATCAAAACTTCTCAGACACCGGCCGCTTCTCATGGGAATCCGCGCGCGGACTGCGTCCTCTGTTCATGCGGGCGGCGGCAGGCGAACTGGGTCGCGCAGATTCGCATTGATGACCTCCGGGGTGACCTCGCCCTCCCAGCGGCTGATGGCCACGGTGGCGACGCCGTTGCCGATAAGATTGGTCAGGGCGCGGCATTCGCTCATGAAACGGTCGATGCCGACGAGCAGCGCCAGGGACTCGATGGGGATGCCGGGCACGACGGCAAGAGTGGCCGCCAGGGTAATGAATCCCGCTCCTGTGACACCACTGGCGCCTTTGGAGGTGATCATGGCCACCAGCAGCAGGCTGACCTGCTGGCCAAGGTCCAGCGGCGTGTTCGTGGCCTGGGCCAGGAAGACCGCGGCCATGGCCATGTAGATGTTCGTGCCATCCAGGTTGAAACTGTAGCCCGTGGGCACCACAAGGCCCACCGTGGCGGGAGCACAGCCCAGGCCGCGCAGTTTTTGGATCATCAACGGGAGCGCCGTCTCCGAGGAGCTGGTGCCAAGAACGAGCAAAAGCTCCTCCTTGATATAGGCCAGAAAACGGAAGATGGAAAAGCCGCACCAGCGCGCGATGAGGCCGAGCACCACGACGACGAAAAACCCGGCGGTGATATAGAAGCCCAGCATGAGGGCGAGGAGCCTTTGCAGGGACTCAAGGCCGTAGCTGCCAATGGTGAAGGCCATGGCGCCGAAGGCGCCGACCGGGGCGGCTTTCACCACGATGCGCATGATGGCAAAGAAGACCTCGCTGACTCGGTCAATGCCATGCAGCAGGGACTTGCCGCGCTCCCCCATGCCGGCAAGGCCGAACGCGGTAAGCAGGGCGATGAAGAGCACCTGCAAAAGATCACCGCCCGCAAAGGCTCCGACGAACGTCCCGGGAATGATGCCGAGCAGAAAATCCACAGTGCTGAGCCCCTGCGCCTTCCCGGCATACTCGCGCGCGGCGTCGGCCGCTTTGGCGCCGAGGTCGGCCACCTCCACATTGAATCCCGCGCCTGGCTTGAGCAGGTTCACGACGACAAGACCGATGACGAGGGCCAGGGTGGAGACGACTTCGAAATACAGGAGGGTCTTTCCACCGACCCGGCCGAGCTTTTTCAAATCACCCATCGAAGCCACGCCATGCACGACGGTGCAGAAGATGACCGGGGCGATCATCATCTTGATCAGCTTGATGAAGCCGTCCCCCAGCGGCTTCAAAGTCTTGCCCGTGTCGGGAAAAAGCCACCCCAGCAGAATGCCGGCGACAACGGCCAAAAGAACCTGGATGTAGAGGACGCGCCACCAGGGCGTGCGGGCGGGGGAAGTGTGCATGGCGGGAGACGGCCATGAAACGCCGTTCCCCCGCCAACTGGCAAGCACGGATTATTTTTCGATCCTGGGTTTCACCGGATAGCGTCCGGGGTTTTTCCGCCAGGTCTCCATGCATTCCGTGCAGCAGAAGGCCACGTTCCCCCTCTCGCTGAAGATGCGGTAGATGATGCGGACGGCCTTGCCATCCACGGGGCAGAGGTCATTGACGGGCGGGCCGCTTTTGGCGAGAGCGGTGCCGAGGGTGAGGGCGCTGAGCAGGAGTGCGGGGATGAGCGTTTTCATGGCTGGGATGAGGTGGTCTGCCGCGCGGCAACATGCGCGCTTTACTTCCCAACGAGGACACCCGCCCTCATCATAGTGCCATGCCAATTCACGCGCATTGTTGCGCAATCGTGGCTCGTTCCACAAGGCGCCCGGCTTCAAAAGGGTATCTCGTCACCATCCACGTCATCAGTGATCGGTCCCTCTCCAAAGTCATCCTCCGCTGCCGGGCGCTGCTGGGGCGCGGGTCTCTGCTGCGCGGCGGGACGCTGCTGGTAGCCGCCTCCCCCTCCAGCCTGGCGGCGCTGCTGCGGGGGTGGCGAACCGTAGCCGCCCTCGTCTCCGCCGCCGGAGCGGTCACCGGCGCCCTGCGGGCTGCCGAGGAACTGCATCTGCTCGCCGACAACTCGCAGCTTGCTGCGTTTCTGGCCTGATTGCTTGTCCTCCCATGTGTCGAGTTGCAGGCGGCCCTCAATGAACACGGGACGGCCTTTATAGAGCCATTTGCCGGCGAGCTCCGCAGTCTTGCCCCAAAGTGTCACATCCACAAAAGTCACCTCCTCGATGCGCTCGCCATTGTCATTTGTATAGACACGATTGACGGCAAGGCCAATGTCGCAGACTGCGCTGCCTTTCGGCGTGAACTTCACGTCCGGATCGCGGGTGAGATTGCCGATGAGCATGACTTTGTTGAGAGAGGCCATGACGGCATCTTAGCCAGAGGCCGGGCGGATGGGCAAACCTTTTTTCCGGCAAGTAGGTCACCCGGTAAAAATAAAAATGGCGGAGCGGTTTCCCGCTCCGCCATCCGCAACTTCATGAAGACCCGCTCAATCGGGGAAGGAGTAGTATGGCCCAAACCATGCCTGGCCGGAGAGGATGAGCGAGCCGAGATCATGGAGGAAGAAGCCTCCGCCGGAATAGATGCGCCGCAGGAAGACGCCCTGGTAGCTGGTGGTCATTTGCGGACTGCCATGCTTGAAGGTACCGCTGAATTTGCCATTGGCCTTGTTAAAGCTGAAGCTGACCGAGCTGTCGGGCATGGTGGCGGTGCTGTTGGCGTTGAAGGTGAAGATTTTTGAAATCTCCGGGCTCAGGCCTCCCTGGAAAAATTCGAGCAAGGCGTTGTTGGAGCCGCTGTTGAAGAAGCTGCCGACCAGGTTCGCGTAGCTGTTGGAGTCATATTGCTCGCCAATGACCTGCAAACCATGCAGGGGGAAGCCTTCGGGGTAGTTTTTGCCGGCCGGAGGAAGCTGGGAGATTTTCATCCAGTCCATGCAACCGTCCACATAGTTGCTGGGGGAACTCGGCGTCTGCGGCTGGTGGCCCAGATTGTCATTGGGGTAGTTGTAGGAGATGATGTGAACGCCCTGGACGGAGCCGGTGTTTTTGTAGAGCATGAAGTGCAGCGGCACATAACCCGAGCTGCTGTAATACACTCCGCCGAGGATGCTGCTGCCGGTGACTGTCGTCCCGTCCGCCAGAGTGGCTGTGCAATTGACGGTGCCGTTGCTGTTCACGGTAAGCATCCCCACACCGTTGCCTTGGGGAATGGACGCCCCCATCAAGACAGCAGGAGTGAGAGAGTTGTCATAGTAGTCGTCGCAAGGCTCCAGAATGAAGTTGTAGGTGCCGGCATAGGACGACGCGGGCGGGTTGAAGCAAGGATACGGTGTCGTCATGGTCGTCATGGACTGCTGCGGATAAGGGTCGTTGCCCCACGGGTTTCTCCAAGCCTCGAAATCCACGTCGCAAGCGGACTCCGCGAACCCCGCCTGCAGCACATGCATATAGCAGTCGGACACGACCAGATTTTTACCAGACAGCACAATGCCCACAGGCTGGTAGAATGGCGAATACTGGTGGCAGGACAGACAGCAACCATAGGGTTCCTGGGAAATGCTGTTTTCGTGGTGCCCGTCACCCGCCAGACCGGCTGTCCGCGGTCTTTCACAATCGCAGGAATCGGTGATGGTGGTGACGACGCCATGCCTGCTGACCCGGCGCACCGTGCCGTTGCCGGTGTCGGCCACATAGACATTGCCGGCGGCGTCCGCAGTGACACCTGTGGGATACCAGAAGCGCGCGTTGACCACCTTGCCATCCGCGTCACCACCCACACCGAGACCACCCGCGAAGGTGGTCACAGCACGTGTTTTGATGATGATCCGGCGCAGGCAGTTGTTGCTGGTGTCGGCGACGACCAGAATGCCGGGGCTGACTTCGGTGACTCCCTTCGGACTGTAAAACTCGGCGGCCGTTCCCGTGCCGTTTTTGGCCCCGCTCACGTTCGCCTTGCCCGCCAGGGTGGTGACCACGCCGTCAGGGGTGATTTTGCGAATATTGTGCGCGTCGGCGTCGGTGACGTAAATGGCGCCATCAGAGGCCACGAAAATGCCGGTGGGCGCGACAAACGAGGCGCTGGAACCGGTGCCGTCGGCGACGCCAGAGGCACCCGATCCTGCCAGCGTGGAGACCTTGCCCTCCGGCGTGATCTTGCGCACGACACGGTTGCCGGTGTCAGCCACATAAATGAAGCCCATGGCATCGGCAGCCACTCCCAGGGGAGAGTTGAAGCGCACCTCGGATTCGCACCCGTTTGCCAGTCCGGACATGCCGGCAACGCCAGCGAAGGTGAGAACCTGGCCGGAGGGCGAGAACCGGCGGATCACATGATTGGCAGAGTCTGCCACATAAATGTTGCCAAACTTGTCCTTGGTGAGGCCGTAGGGACAGTTGAAGCGCGCCGCCGTGTTCATGCCGTCCACACTGCCCGCCTGAAAGGCGCCGCCTGCGACAATCGCAAACGTCCACATCGTATTGGAGGAATCCAGGATCGTCCCGGTGAGAGTGCCTGTGGAAAGGTTGATGTGGAAGCTGATGGACAACGAAGGCAGCCCCTTGCGCTCGACGGTGATGCTGCCAAAGGCGCCCATGGACTGGGAGGGGCACGAGAGGGAGCTGGTGAAGGGATATTTGTCAGCGCCGAGCGTCAGAACGCCTGAGATGCTGGCCGAGCTGTTGATGTCCATGTCAATCATGCCGCCAAAGCCGCCATTGAGACCGCCATCGCGTTTGACGATACCTTTGAACTTGCCCGCGACTCCGCATGGCAGCGGGTGGATGTAAATGGAGGTGTTCACCACGGTGCTGCCCTTGGCGTTCATCGCAGTGATTTTCACTGAGTGGGTGGTGCCGCCAGGACCGGCGGGTATGCCGGTGATGCGCCCGGTCATGGGGTCAATAACCAAGTCCTTGGGGAGACCAGTGGCTGTGAACTTGGTGGGTTTGAAGTCGGAGGAGGAATTGAAGGGAACCTGGAAGTTGTAGGGGCAACTGACATGCCCGTCCGGAAGGCTGAATTGCGACATCTGCGGAGCGCCGGTGACGACGGTCAGGTAATGAATGCCTCCAAACAACGAGCCGCCAGGGCCGGAGACCGCGCAGCGATAGAGACCGTTGTCACCCGGCACCAAGTCGTTGATGGTAAGCGTCTTGCCATCCGCCGACACGGTGATGCGGCTGTTTTGAATGATCTGCGTCGTGCCCTTGAACCAGGTGAAGGACAGATTCGTCCCGGCTGCGGTCACCTTCATGACCGCCTTGCCGCCGGAAGGCAGGCAAAGGTTTGTTTCCGTAGTGTCAACCACGGCGAGGTAAGCCGGCGCGGATATGGCAGTGCCACCCTTGCTTTTTGCCTCCACATCATATTTGCCGGCGTCAGTCAGAGCCGCGCGGAAGGACAGCACGGAAGATGTCTTGTTGTTGATCTTGGCGTTGTTCTTCCGCCATTGCAGACTGGGTGTCGGGCTGCCGCCAGCTCTGACTTCGAAGCGCGCCTGGGAGCCAACTGCAACAATTTGATCGTCCGGGTCATCCACCTCCGGCTCTTCAGCATCATCACCGACACCCAGCAATGTCACATCCACCGTGGCTGCACTGGTGTCATTGCTGGTGATGCGCAGCGTGCTCTGCTTCGACCCGGTGCTGGTGGGGGTGAAAACCAGCTCCATCTCGAAGGACTCGCCCGGTTCGAGAGAGGAGGGCGGGGCTTTGACGATGCTGAACTGGTTGGCGTTGCCGCCGGTGATGACCGCCTTCAAGTTCAGCAATGGCTGGTTGCCTAGATTGCGAATCACATAGACACGGCTTGAATTCAAACCAAGCAGCACTGTGCCGAAATTCAAAGTATCGCCATTTTCGACATCCTCGGCGTCCTCCTCCTCAATGTTGCTTGTTTCTTTGATGACAACCTTCGGCGAGGATGAGGAGAAGACGCGGAAGACGTGCGCGCAGCCGAGATCCACCACAATACCGCCATCCCAACCCGGAGCGTCAGCCTGGAAGGCTCCGACAACCGCCGTGGTCTGGTGCAGGGCCACCGAACCTCCAAACCAGTCGCCCGCGACTCCGCTTGGAGCGGTGAGTTTGCTCTGCTGCACCCATGTGGCAGTGCTCTCCGGGCCGAAAAGATAAGCCGCGCCGCGATCCTCGGTGCTGCTGACCGTCGCCCCAGGCGCGCCGATCAAGGCCAGCTTGCCGTATTGGGAAATTGACCTGCCAAACATGTCGCCTGCCGCGCCATCCCCGGCGGTCAACGTTTGCACCGGCGAGGATGACCAAGTCATGCCGCTTTTCGTGAATAGAAATGCCGCGCCTGTGCTGCTGCTTCTGCCTGGAGCGCCGACGACCGCGCAATCCAGTGCGAGTCCCACGGCGTCGCCAAAGAAATCACCAGTGGCGCCGCCGGTGTCGCTGAGCATTTGCAGTTGGGACCAGACCGTGCCGTTGAAACCGAAGACATAAGCCGCGCCCTTGCCACCCTGCCCTGTCGCGCCCACCAGCGCGGTGTTGCCCTTGATGTCCACCGACTCGCCAAAACGGTCGTTCGAGACACCGCCTGCGGCCAGCAGGCGTGTGACCTGCTTCCAGGAGGCTCCCGCGCGGGCAAAAATATAAGCCGCGCCGCGATTGTTGACGAAATTGGGCGCGCCGATGACCGCCGTGTCGCCGTCCACCGCCAAGCTCTCGCCAAACCAGTCCCCGGAGACGGCGTCTTTGGCAGTCAGTTTCGAGGTCTGCATCCACATTCCCATGCGCTTGGTGAAGGCATACACCGCGCCGGCGTCAGGCTTGTTTTTTAAATCCGCCAGGCGCGCTCCCACCAGCACAAAGCCGTCGCCAACGGCGATGGAGCCGCCCATGCGGTCACCATTCGCGCCATCCACAGCCTTCAGTTTGGCCGCGATGCTCCAGGTGGTGTCTGAGCGCTCGAAGACATAAGCCGCGCCGACATCGGTCCCCAGCAGGCTGTCATCCCCCGGCGCGCCGACAGCGGCCAGATCGCCGAAAATGCCCACGGAGTGGCCGAGGAAGTCGCCCGGTTTGCCGCACTCCAACTCGCCGATCTCCAGCTTGGCTTCATAGGAGGTGAAAACGGGGTCAATGGTCACCGGATAAACCGCGCCGGCATCCGCGACGAGGATGGAGATGGTGTCCGCGACCGCCGTCATACGGGAAGGCAGCTCCCTGCCGGTGGCGTCCCAGACTTTGAGTTTGTCATAGCCCAGCACAGGCTCGCCTCCGGCGTTCCGCAGCTCGATGCCGCTTTCATGGTTCTTCGCGCTCAAGCCGCTCACAGAGACATCCACCCGCAACTCGCCACCGGCGCCAACCTGGGGCGCCTCGTTGATGGTAAAGCCGTGCTCGATGCCCTCAGGCTTGTTTTTGTACCATTCCGTCACGCCGCTCATTTCATAATTCACCGTCTCGCCAGCGGCGGAAGGCGCGCCGGCGCGCTCGACAGATGTCATCCGGCCACCGCGTCCCACGGCGGCGGCGGCGACAGTCGCCTGCCAGTCTCCACCGAGACCGGACTGCAGCCTGACGCCGTCATCCATAAAGCGCGCGGTCATGTGCTGGCGCGGGTTGGCCGCGAAAAAGCGCACACCCTTGTTTTCCGGGAGTTCCGCAGCGGCGGCATCCACAAGCTGCACCTCGTGGGACGCCTTTTGGAAAGCCTCCCACACGGAGAGCTTCTCATCCATCCGTGCCGCAGAAGCTTCCTCCGTGGTGGTCCTCTGCAAAGAAGATGCCGAAAGATCCCGCGATGACTCCGAAGCGTTTGGTGACAATGCCTGGCTGTCTTCCTCGCTGGAATCCAGCGCGTTGTCTCGCTGTAAAAACGGAATCGCGAGTGCCGCCGCCAGCAAGGGCAGCAGATAATTTTGCTTGCCGCGCAACTTGGCAGCGAGGGTGGTTAGGCTCGGTTTCATGGGATGGGGGGGACGAATTGAATTACGGAATTGGAACAATTACCGAAGTGCTGGTGGAGACATTGCGGCATTTCACATCAAAGGAGCAAGACTTTTTTCTCAAATCTCTGCGCCAAATTTGGCCCTGAATGCGCAAGGCCGAAGTTCAACTCATGCAAAGTATTTTCGAAGCCGGGCGTCACTCCCGGCTGCCCACCTTCGTGTCGGCGAGGAACTCCACGCCGCACAGCACCGGCGGGGCCTTGGATCCTGGGGTGGCGCTGAGGCGGATGCGCAGTTCGCCGCCGATCTCGATGCCGGGGAATTCGCGCACCAGCGTGGCGCCGGGTGTCTTGGACTCGCGGGCGATGTCGAAGTTCTCCAGCACGGTTTTGCCCTGGATGGCGACGCTGAACACGCGCTCGCCCACTGGCAGAGCGCCGGGGTCGGCGAAGTGCAGGCGCACGGTGTGGCGGAGCACCGGGTAATCCTTCCGCACCAGAGGCGCGGGCTTCGGAGGTTCCGACACGGGTTTGCTTTCGCTCTTTTTGTCCTTGGAGGGCTTGTCTTCATCGTCGTCGGACTTTTTCACCGGCTTGACCAGCAGCGGCTTCATCAAAGATGGGATGATGACGATTTCACCTTCTCCGGTGAGACCGGAGGCAGCGATCCAGGGCTGGCTCTCCCCGGCGCCGGCCTGCGAGCTGTGGCGGCGGAAATAAGTGGCGCTGTCGGCGAGACCCTCCACACCGAGGCGCGGCGCGTTGCCGTCGCCGGCGTGCGGATGCTCCAGCCAGAGCGTGCCGTCGCTGGCGCGGCGGTTGCCGGGCGCGCCGAAATTGATGCCGGCGCGCAGGACGCGGTCGCCCTGGTCGCCGTCGAGGCCGAACTGGCTGTAGGTCCACATCTCCATGTCCGGCATGTGGATGAGCGCCAGCGAGGTTTGATTTTGATACGCGCAGGAGCAGGTGCGGGTGTAGTCGGGCGCGTTGAGCACGCCGTTGGCCACGACGAGGTTCGAGGTGCAGCCGCTTTTGAAGCCGCCCAGGTTGCCCGTGCCGCTCATGCTTTCCAGATCATAAAAACCCGCCGCGCCGCTGCGGTAGGTGAGCAGGTGCTCGCTGGCGATGATGGTGTTGCAGCCATAGGTGCGGTTCAGCCGCCAGGGCTCCATCTTGCCGGTGAGCGGGTTGAGCACGAGATGCGGCTCGCCGGTGAGCAGGTTGAAGGCGCCGCCGCTGCTGGAGTAGGAGTTGGCTCCGGTGAGGATCAATTCATTGTGCAGGATGCACGGGCCGGTGTGCTCGCGCTTCAAGTCACTCCAGCGCACTTTGCCATCCGCTCCCTGATACGCCGCCATGCCGGTGCCGACCTCGGAGGAGAGACGATCGCTGGCTTTGGCGCCGGCTTGCAGCAGCACGTCATGCTGCGCGGAGTAGCCGAGCCAGGTGCCAAAGATGTCCTTCTCATGCTGCCACACAAGCTCACCCGTGCGCGCGTCGAAGGCGGCGATGCGGTAGTCCTTGGGCAACTCCTGCCCGCGCCGCTTCAGCAGGTCCTCCGCGTGCTTGGTGAGTTTGTCGAGGCAGTAGATGCGCCCGTTGCCGGCCACGATGCCGTTGTGGAGAAAGCTGTGCCGCGCCTTCACGCGCCAGAGCGCTTTGCCGGTGTGCCGGTCGAAAACGGCCAGTCCAGCGCTGGCTGACATGTCCTCGATGCTCGACTCCGCGCGGCTCTTCGCCCCGCCCAGTTTGAGGCTGAAATGCGCATAATCGTCCCCGCCGATGAGCAGATCCTCCAGCACACCGATGTAGGCCCACTGCGCGGGGTCGTTTTTGTCGTCGCGCAGTTTCACCGTGCGCCGCAGGGCGCCCGTGCGCGCGTCCAGCACCTGGCACTCTCCTTTCAAGGCGATGAACATAGAGTCCGCTGTGGCGACGAAGTTCGTGCCGCGCCCGTTGGCGCCGGGGATGTGCTTTTGGTTGTAGGCTGTGTTGAGCGGATCGTCGAAGTAGGTCTCGTTGTAATAAATGCCAAAGGTTCCCAGGTCGCCGAAGTCATGCTTCCAAAGCACGCGGCCCGTGTACACATCGCGCGCGCTGAGGCTGTTCATGCCCTCGATGAAAAGCCGCCCGCCCACCACCTGCTCCGGCGGGCCGTGGCCGTGGCGCGGCAGCACGTCCAGGTTCGAGCTGCCGCCGAACCACAGCACGCCCAGCGGCGCGCGCACGCGGCTGTCGTCGGACTTCACCGTGTTGCCGATGTCCCCATACTGATGCGTCCAGTCCGCCGCGCCGGGCAGCGCGCCGGCGCGTACCACAAGGGTGCCGGTCTCGTGAACTTTGGCTTCACCGCTCTCCAGCATCCCAGGTTTCAAGTTCACCTGCGCGCCCGCCACATGCAGCACCCCGCCATAGGGCCGCACCGAGGCATACGCGGCCTGCATGAACGCCTCGTCCCCCACCCGCTCCGCCTGCGAACCGCCGACCACCACCAGCGGTGCGATGTATGGCGGTGCTTGGAAGGAAACGGCATCGCCCTCATGAAACGTCACACGCTTTCCATAAAGCCCGCGCGTGTCATACTCGCGGCGCATCTTTGCCACCCGTGCGGCGTCCGGCTCCACCACCGTGAGCTGCATCTGCGACTCCGCCAGCAGCGCGTCCACCAGCCCGCTGTCATCCATGCCATAAATCAAAGCGTGTCCCCCCTTGTCCTCCACACCCGCCAGCAGCCGCCGCGCCGTCTCACGCGCGGCGGCGGGCACCTCAGGCGCGGGCTCCATCCTCTCCGCGATCACGCCCGGCCCCTTCGCCGCGCCATGCACCAGGATGCGCCCGTCCAGCGTCACCGCGACGAGTCTGCCATTCGCCGCCAACAGCCGCCGCACCTCCCCCTTCACCGGCAGCGACCACGCCACGCGCGGTTTGCCATCCTTCTTCCCCGGCAGCTCGATGGCCGTCAGCTTATCCTTGCCTGCGGCATAAAGGCGGCCGCCCGCCTTGATCAAATCGCCCGAAGCATCCGCCTCGATCTCCCAATACACCTTTTCGCTCGTGCCCAGCGCGCGCACCACAGGCCTCTTATCCTTGGACTCAGCCGCCGTGTAAAAGCGTCCGCCGTGCAGCACCGGCTCGTTCATCTCCGACTTGCCCGCCGTGCCCGTTTTCAAATCATAGACCCGCACCCCGCGCTCTCGGGTATGCACGAAATAAAACTCGTCGTTCGCGATCACAAACGCCCCGCCATTGCCCTTGCCGCCGTCATTGAGGTGGAAGTACTTCAGCCCGCCAGTCGCCAGATCAAAGGCCGCCGGCACCGAGCGCCCGCCCGGCACCAGCAGCGTGTCCTTCACCGCCACCAGAGCCCCCTGCGGCGCCACACCTGCGAAAGACGACGCGCTGTGCGGCTGCTTGATGAAGTCCGCGCCCGTGCCGTCATTCACCCACACCACCTTCCCCGTCTCCACATCCAGCGCGTAAAGAAACGTGCCCATGAACGGCCAGATGCTCGCCGCAAAATAGACCCTGCCATCCCGGATCACCGGCCCGCCGCGCGCCGGCCAGGCCGAGACGAGGCGGCGATTCCCCAGCGCCTTGCGCGCTGAGGGCGCGCCCTGGAAGGACCACAACAACCTCCCGTCATCCGCCGACACGCAGTACAAAAAACCGTCGTCACTGGCAAAGACCACCTTGCCGTCATGACAGGCCGGCGGCAGGCGCACCGGACCGCCCGTGAAAAACGTCCACATCTCCGCGCCCGTGTCCAGATCCAGCGCCACCACCTTGTCGCGGTCATTGAAGCCGAGGAACATCTTGTTGCCCAGCACCACCGGTTCAAAGACGCGGTCATAAGACATCAGGTCATGGTTCAGCGGATCATCCCACACCTGCTCCCGCGCGCCGTAGCCGCGCTCCCAGGCCAGGGCCAGCTTTTCCGGCAGTTGCTCCTCCGTGGCCGCCGAGCGCCCGGCATCAAAGCGCCACTGCGGCCAGTCAGCGGCGGAGAGAACAGATGGCAAAAGCAGCGCGCCAAAGGCGAATCGGGGCAGGTTCATGATGGGCAAAGCACAACGCCGCCAGCAGCGGCTCCTTTGCGAAAGGAGTTTTTTCTGAGTTGGGCACATATCGTCCATGCCATGCAACGACCTGAACCCTTCCAGGTGGCATGCCTCCCGACATCTGGACACATCTCCCATGCTTCAGCCTCCGAGCTGAGAGACCCCTCAATACCAGCGGCATCATACAGACAGGTCATCTGTATTGACCAAGCAACATGCGACTTCGCGGCGCGTCTTGAAGACATGAATCAGATTTTCTTTGCCCCACTGCTTGCCATTGCAGCGGCTCACGCGCTTGAACCTTTGCCACTCATGGATGTCGTCGTCGTGAATGGCATCGAGATCAGCGCCAAATCACCGCCCAAGGGTCTCGTGCTCGACAAGCACACGGGCTTGCTCACCGTCGAGGCTGTCCAAGGCCGGGTCGTGCATCGCACCCAGACGCGCATCCTTGAAACCCGTGCCACCATCACCCCGAGGGGCGACTATCTGCTCATGTTTCCCGAGGGCGATCACTACGCGAAGAGCAAGGGCGAGAAGATCAACTCCATGATGGCATGCCGATCCACCGACAAAGGCAAAACATGGAGCAAGCCCGCCGTGGCCTACGACATCCCCTATGGCCAGCACGGCTTCATCCCGCTGACCCCGCGCGGCACGCAAACCATCCACTGTTTCGGCACGCAACCGGTGCCCGGCAAATGGACCTGGGAGGACGGCAAACGCGAAAACGCTCCCATCGGCTGGCGCACCTCCGAAGACGACGGTCACACCTGGTCTGACGTGCGTCTCATCGAGCCGGTAAACGATCCCGGCTTCATGGGCATGTCCGTCATGCGCATGACGGAGACAGACGCGGGCACCTGGTTGCTTGGCTCGCATCTCGCCGACTGGTCGGTGAAGCCGTTCACCACGCGGCAGTATCTTTTGCGCAGCGAAGACAAGGGCAAATCGTGGAGCGTGCTGCCTGGAGCAAGGCCGAAAGGCTGGCAGGCCACAGGTTTCAATCGCATGGACGAGGGCCGGCCGCTGAATCTCGGCGGTGGCAAAGTGCTCTTCATGTCACGCACGCCGCAGGGGCATCTGTTCACCGCATGGAGCCAGGACGACGGCAAAACCTGGACCGACCCCGCGCCGAGCACGCTGGTGCATCCCGACGCGCCACCGATGCTGTTCCCGCTCAGCGATGGCAAGACGCTCGTCGCCTTTCATCACAACAAGGTCCCTGCCACGAACCACGGGGATCTCAACGACCACTCGGAACTGATGCGCATGCGCAGCGAAATCTGGGCCTCGCTCTCCACCGACGAAGGCCGCACCTGGAGCGAACCGCGCTTCGTGCTCGCCAACGCCGTCGCGCCCGTCCACAAGGTCAGCGGCTTCAACTCGCAATGCTCCTACCTCGACGCCTTCACCGAGGACGGCGTCATGCACCTCTTCATGCCGCACCGCTGGCAGCAGGTGCTGCATCTCACCATCAAGGAATCCGCGCTCAAGACGCTGCCAACGAAAGCGCAACTCCTGGCAAAGCAGGCCGGTTCAGAGTCGGCGAGCGTGCCTTTGATGGAAACTTTCCCCCTTGCGGGCCGGGAGTTGAACCCTGCGGCACCTCCTCTGGGTCTCAAGACTTACTCGGACCTGGGGCTGATGATCGAGGAATCCATCCTTGGATACGAACTCACAGCCGGCCAGCCAGCTCCGCCGCCAGCCGCAACTGCTGCCAGCGACACCGATACCACCGGTCGAATGGATCCTGGCACCGCAGACTTGTCAGTCCTGACACCGCTCGAGACCACGGGTGGCTCGCTCGTTTTTCCGCTCTCGGTCAAAAACTGTCAGATCATGCTCGGTCTTGGCGGCGGGGACTTTCCCTTCCGCCCGGAATGGCAGCGCTTCGACAACACCCGCGTGCTCTGGTCTTCCTACTCCAAGGACAGCGGGCGCACCTGGAGCGAGCCGCGCTTTCTCGCCGCCTTGGTGGACGCTTCCGAGGGCGCGGGCATCCGCAAGATCACGCTGCGTCCTGAACGCGGCGCTGTCCTGGCCTTGTCATTCGAAAACGGCCGGGGCAAAAGATTCGAGATGCGGTTGAAGGAGTATGAGTTGCGCAAACTGGCAACCGTTGATGACCTCTTCAATGCGCCAGCGAGCCGCTTCGTCCTGCGCAGCACCGTGGCTGGCAGCGATGACACCACGCTGGCCGACGCGGTCTGCGTGGGCCGGGACATCCGTCTCACGCCGGACCACCTGCCGGAGGAATGCAACCTCCGCAGGGATCTGGGCCTGATTGTGGCTCAATCCGTCGAAGGCCAGCTTGTCCACACCGCGCGTTCGCAAAGCAAAACGCTTTTCGAAACGCGCGCCGTGGTGACTCCCAAGGGCGACTATCTCGTTTTCATACCCGATGGCAGCCACGGCAACACCCTCCGCAAAAACGGCAACCTCCTGACCGCCTATCGCTCCAGCGATCAGGGCCGCACCTGGCAGCGCCCCTTTTACCCCTTCGGCGAGGGCACCCACTACGGCGTGCTGCCCATGGTGCCCGCTGGCAACGACCGCCTTCACGTCTTCGAGTCCCTGCGGGATGTCATGGTCAATGGACGGATGCAGCACCGGGTCTTCGGCTCGCGCCACTCCGATGACGACGGCCAAACCTGGAGCAAGCCCGAGGTGCTGCGCCTGGACACTGGCCGTCATTACGGCGGCCTGTGCGTGATCCCGATCAGCGCCAGCGAGACCGCGGCCGGCGATCTCTTCGCGGGCTTCCACCACGGGCGCGTCCTGCGTGGCCAGCCCGGCCGCTCGTGGTCCCTCATCACCCTGCCTCAGGCCAATGAAAGCGAAGTGCCGTCCACCTTCACCCTCGACGAGCTGCAATTGATCAGTCTCCAAGGCGCCGGCGTGCTGGCCGTGGCACGCACCACGGAAGGCCATCTCTGGGAGGTGCGCAGCACCGACAACGGCCAAACATGGCGCGGGCCGAAGCGCATGCCCCTGGTGCAGCCCGACGCGCCGCCCATGATGGCGCGCCTCAATGAGACGACATTGATCGCGCTGCACCACAACCGCGCGGTGATGCGTTCCGTCTGCGAGACGGCGCACTCGAAATGGATGGAGATGCCCAACCCCACGGAAGCGGACATCACCAAAAGCAAGCGGATGCGCAGCTCGTTGCACGACTGGGTCAGCCGTGCCGAAGTCTGGCTCTCCCTGTCGGAAGACGACGGGCAAACTTGGAGCGAGCCCCGCTTCCTCTTCGCCAACGCGCTGGCCGAGTCCCTCGACATGGCCAACCCCAACTATCAATGCTCCTACATTGATGTTTTTATGGATGAAGGCCGCGTGCATCTGATCATCCCGCACCGCTGGCAGCGGGTGCTGCATTTGACAGTCCGTGAAGATGCTCTGGCGCGACTGCCCACCAGGACGAACCTCGCGAAGACGGCTGCGGGCAAAACAACCACCGCCGCCACGGCCAGGCCACTGCCAGCCTATGCACCCGGCTTGCGCAAGGAATGAAACCAACGCTCCGGGTCAATCACATTGAGTTTGTCTCACCACCCGGAGCCGTCCACACATGCATGTTCAAGGACGCCCGGCTTCATGCGGAGGCACTGAAAATGATGGATGCGTTCTTTTCGAAACAGGGGTTTATCACCCCATGAAAAAGGAACTTCCGAAAAAAGAGCGCGGCGCTTTTCTCAACGTCCTGCAAGAGCGCTTCGACAAGAACCCGCAACGCCATCAAGGCATCGAGTGGGCGGCAGTTCGGCAAAGGCTCGAAGCCAGGCCTGACAGGCTGTGGACCCTGGCTGAAATGGAACGAACCGGCGGCGAACCGGATGTGACCGGCCGCGACGAGGCGACAGGCGAAATCCTCTTCTGCGATTGCTCCCCCGAAAGCCCCAAAGGCCGCCGCAGCCTGTGTTATGACCGCGCCGCGCTGGACGCGCGCAAGGAGCACAAGCCCGCCGGCAGCGCGCTCGATCTCGCCGCCGGGATGGGCGTGGAGGTTTTGTCCGAGGCGCAGTATCTCGCCCTCCAGCAGCTCGGACCCTTCGACACCAAAACCTCAAGCTGGGTGCTCACCCCGCCCGGCATGAGAAAACTCGGCGGCGCCCTCTTTGGCGACTCCCGCTACGGCCGCGTCTTCTTCTACCACAACGGCGCCGAATCCTACTACAGCTCGCGCGGCTTCCGCGCCTGCCTGCGGGTGTGAGCCCCCGGCCTTCTCAGTCACCAAAAGCAGCGCAATCCTGTCATTTTCAATGGAGGGACGAAAAGACGCTAAGGATTTCACAAATCATCGTGACGCAATGCATAAATGACGCCATTCCTGATCAATATTAACTTCAAAACGCTTGTCACATGACCTCCCCGTCGAAAAAAATTGTCACTGCCATCGTCATTGCAATCGCGCTGGTTTCTCTGATCGCGAAAACATTTTTTGTCGGCTTTTACCGCATCCCGCAGAATGGCATGTATCCGGGCTTGCCCGCTGGCAGCAGAGTCTTTGCCGCGCGTCATGCCTACTCAGACCCGGCAGGCGTCGAGCGCGGCGACATCATTGTATTCATCCACGAGGAGAATGGGCAACGCTACAATTACATCTGGAGAGTCATTGGGCTGCCCGGCGAGTCGGTGGTGGCAACTGGCGAATCCCTCACCGTCAATGGTCAGACCGTCCAGCGGCAGCGCGTTCGCGATGCAGACGGCAAAACTGTGTATAGAGAACAGATAGGGGAGGCCTCATACGAGGTCGCCTTCGAAACGTCTCCACTTCACACACCTCCCGATGTTTCACTCAAAGTGCCATCTGACCAGTTCTTCGTGATGGGTGACAACCGGTTTGACGCACGCGACAGCCGATACTTTGGCACGATTTCTTTTTCTTCGATCATAGGCAAAAAATTATGATCCCGAACGCAGAGAGGCAGATGCCTGACGTCTGCTTTCAGTAAACTCATGTGCGCGTCTCCCCCAACTCCCATGAAGCGTCGCAGGCTTGGCGTGCTGCTCAGCTTGCTCGTCCCCGGCTTTGGCGTCCTTCGAGCCGGGCTTCCACGAGCGTTTGCCTGGTTCATTACTCTTCAGTCAGCCGCATTCATTGTAGCACTGAGTTTAAGAGCCTGTCCGGCAAATGTTTGAAAGGGCATTATTTTGAGAGCGCACGCAAGTTGAGGCTGATCATGGCCGGATAGATCAAGGACTCGTGACGGCGTGCATTGCGTTCCTGGTCGCGGTTGAGTCTGCGGCACTTCATGAGCCAGCCGAAGGTGCGCTCGACCACCCAGCGTTTTGCCAGCAGCACAAAACCTTTGGCCTGCTCGCTGCGTCTGACGATCTCCAGGCGCAGGCCTTGCGCATGTCCCCAGCCTGCCGCCGCCCGCGTGATGAAGCCTTCGAGCTTTCCAGCGTAGCCGCCATCGGCAAAAATGACTTCCAGCCGCCGCCACTGATGGCAGAAAACGCTGCACACCACCCTGGCGCCGTCGCGATCCTGCACGCTGGCGGGTGTGACGGTGACGCCCGGCAGCAGCCCCTGTGTGTCGGTGAGGATGTGGCGTTTGCGGCCCTTGATCTTTTTGCCCGCGTCATACCCGCTGCCGGCATGGCCCACCGTGTCGGCGCATTTCACGCTCTGGCTGTCGAGGACCGCCGCGCTGGGCCGCGCGTTTGTTTTACCCGCTCACGCCGTTGCCGCGTCTGCCGGGCGTTGATGCGCTCCAGCGTGCCGTTGCGCGTCCAGCGGCCCAAGGCGTCATGCACCGTCGAGCGTGGCGGGTATTCCTTGGGCAGCATGCGCCACTGGCAGCCGGTTTTCAGCAGGTAGCGCAGGGCATTGAAGCAGGCTCGCGCGGATGCCTCGCTGGCGACACGTCCCCTGCCTCGCGGTTTGCCCTCGGCGCACAGATCCGCTTTGACCAGCTCCCACTCTTCGTCGCTCACATCACTCGGATAGTTTTTTCCCATCCGCCTTCTTTACAGCTTTTCCAGCTTTTGTCACATTTGCCGGACAGGCTCTTATCCGTATCTCAATCCTGTGTATCAGGAGATGGTGCGAATGTTTGAAAAGTCAATCCTGCCGAGCATTGAAGTCATGTTCAAAGACGACCCCGCCCCCGAGGTGCGGGGCAAAGCCAGTTCTGCGCTCCTTGAAATCAAAGAGCAGATCGTGAAGCAAGGAGACGACTTCTTCCGGGCGAAGATAACCATCCCCACAGTCACTTCCGAAGCCGCAGGAATTGAAATGCATCACGCGCGCAGCCAGTGCCTGCGGGCAAGTTCGAAGTCCTCCTGAGTGTCCACCTCCATGTAGTGGCCGGGTGTGTCGCTGTGGGCCATGGGGATGCCGGCTTCGATCATTTGCTGGAGCAGGAGAATCAAATACGCCTTCTCAAAGACGACGGCCTCGCGGAAGGGCTTGCCTGCGAACTGCTCACGCGCCTGATGGAAGTGCTCGCGCAGCTTCGCGGCTCCGGCAGGCGTGAATTTCGCGATGCCGGTGTACTCGCCATACGCTTCATCGGGCAGGATGCCGCGATGCACGCGTGTGACGCGGCCGTTGCTCACGATGACCTTCTCCGCGTCATCCGGCGGATGTTGTGAGCGGTGCTGGTAGCGGTCGAGCCATTGAGTATCGACGCTCAAAGCGATGTCGGCGGGATGATGCAGCACGCCCTTCACGACATCGCTGGTGAAAAGGATGTCCGAGTAGGAGCAGATGAAGCCCTCGTCCATGAGATCCTCCGCGTGCATGAGGCTGAGCAGAATGTTGTTGTTCTCCCAGTCCTGATTGTGACGGAAGGTGAAGCGCGGGTAGTCGGCGCGCACCTTGTCGATCTGATAGCCGCCGATGAAGCACACATCCGTGACGCCCGCGCCCGCAAAGGCATCCAGCGCGTGGTCCAGCATGCGTTTGCCATGAATCTCGGCATAGCATTTCGGCGAGTCGGCGGTGGTGGGCATGAGCCGGCGTCCGCGGCCTGCCGCGATGATGATAGCCTTCATTATTTCTGATTGTGGGGTTCGGGTTTGAGATCTGCCTGGTGATAGGGAGCGGCTTTCCAGAGGAAGGCGATGACGAGTCCGCCTGCAAATGCGCACGCGGCCCAAAAACGCACCGCCGCAGGCCATCCATGCACCTCGGCAAAGCTTCCCGTGAGCTTGTCACCCGCCGCGGCGCCCATGTAGCCCATGAAGTTCACAAAACCCGCCGCGGCGGCCGCCGTGCCGTGACGCGCGAGATCGACCGGCAGCGTGCCGACGAGCAAAACCTGCGCGCCGAAGATGCAGAATCCGATGCCGAACAAAATGGCCACGGAAGGCGCCATGCCCCAGTGGATCACCGTGTCATACGCGAGCGCCAAAAGGCCCAGCGCGAGCATCAGCACGCAGATCACCGGCGCGCGCCTTCCTTTGAAAAAACGGTCCGTGGCCCAGCCGGACATAAACGCGCCCGCGATGCCGCCAAAGGGCAGCACGGCGTATTTGAAGGCCGCCGAGCTGACGCTGGCATTCTGCACCTCTTTGAGATGTGTCACGCCCCAGTCGGTGAAGCCATAGCGGCAGGCATCAAGCAGACACAGCGCCACCGCCACGAGCCACAGGCCGGGATTGCCCAGCGTCACCAGCAGATTCGCCCGCAGCGAGCGGTTCGCCATCGCCGCCGCGTGCTCAATGTCCTCCAGGGCATGCTCCGCCGCCGGTTTCTCCTTCAAAAAGACCAGCATGTGGACCGCGCTCAGTGAAACGAGCAGCGCCGGCACCCACAGCGCGCCGCGCCAGCCAAAACGCTCCGCCGCCCAGCCCGCGACGACAAAGGTCAGCGCGCCGCAGAGCTGGTAGCCTGTGCCGATGATGCCGATGGCGCGACCGCGTTGCAGGGGCGGGAACCAGTTCGCCGCCACGCGCATCGTCGGCGGCCAGCCCAGCGCCTGCACATAGCCGTTGCAGGCCCAGACGAAGGTCATGAAATAAAGCGCCGTCATCCAGCCGAACACCACATTCAGCGCCGCCGAGGCCAGCAGGCCCAGCGCGAGCAGCTTGCGCGGCTGCCAGTGCTCCGCCAGTTGCCCGTTGATGAACTGCCCCGCGCCATACGCCAGCTTCAGCACCATCAGCACCGTGCCCATCTGCGACTTCGTGTAGCCCAGCTCCTCCTGGATGCCCGGCAGCGCCACGCTGAGATTGTTCCGCGTGAAATAGAACGTGCCGTAGGTCAGCCATAGCACCCACAGCACCATGTGCTGGTCCGGTGAGAAAGTGCGGCGGTCCGTGGAGTGGCTGGTGGTGTTCAACGGGAGGGAGGACATCGAATACGGGCCTCGGGACGAAACCTTGTGCGCAAATCCTCACGCGCCGAGCGCCGTGCGGATGCGGCCCACCAGATCGTTGTCCTTTTCGCCGGAGCCGCGGAAGTAAAACACGCTCGCGGCCAGCAGCCGGTCGCGCCAGGGTTGCGCGAGGTGCTCGTAGTCTTCCAGCACGGCGGAGCTGAACTTGTAGTCGTGCGAGTTCGTGCCCTTGAGGAAGACGAGGCGTCGCGCGGCATCGGCCACGGGCTGCGCGCTGTTTTGATCGCGGAGATAGCCCAGCACCTTGCGCGCGGCGGTGAGGCGATCCTTGCCGATGTCGGCGAAAATCTCCGCCACGGCCTCTTCGCCCTTCGCGTTCGGCGCGACGGGTTCGAGCGCGTCAATGTGGACGCCATTGTCGGCGCGGTCGCCGCGGTAGAGCGGGAGAAAGGCCGCGTTTTGCAGCAGCAGCAGGCGGCGCGTCTCATCGCTCTGCGTGTGATGCCACGCGTAGTGGATGGCGTTGGTGAAAGTCATCGCGTGCAGCGAGAGGATGCCTGGCGCCTGCATCAGCAGCTCGCCCGCGCCGTCAAAAAGCGCGTCAAACACGGACTGTGGCGCCACGCCCGTGTTCAGCAGCTTCAAGGCGGCCGCGCTGGTGTCGGCAGGCGCGCCGGTGCGCACGGCTTGCAGCAGTTCTTTGGTCGCGTCGGCATCGCGTTTGCCGTCCAGCCAGCCTTCGCGCACCTGCTTCACGATCTCCAGATTCTGGCGGAAAGGCCGGTCAGCGGGCAGATCGGCCTTGGCAGGATTCTCCTTCGCGCCCGCGCGGTCGAGCAGCGCATACGCGAGCGAGCGCAGCACCGGCTCCGCATGATGCCAGCCGATGACTTCCAGCGTGCGGAAGCTGTTCGCCACATAGATCGCCTTGTGGCCGATGTCGCGAAAGTCGCGCATGCCGTAGCGCACGAAGATTTCAAACAGCTCGTTCGCGCCTGCCGTGCGCACAAGGCCAGTGATGGCGGCATCGGCGGCGCTTTCGTCCCAATTGTCCATCGCCTCGATGAAAGCCTTCTTTGCACGGTCGCTCGACGGCACCTTGGACTCGTCCACCGGACCCATGAGCCAGTTGCCCTCCTTCACGTTCGCGGCCTGCGAGGATTTGAACTGGTCGATGGCCCAGAAGATCGGCAGCCAGCGCTCCGAGTCCGGCGAGGCGAGGCTGGCGAGGTGCGCGGAGTTCACCACGAGCACCGCGTGGAATTTGAAGCCCACCGGGCGCGGCTGCACGCTGCGGATGCCCGCCAGCATGAGCGCGGCGAGCACTTCACGGTAGCTCAGCCCGCGCCGCACACGCGAGGCGACCTCCTCCAGCACGCGTTCGCGCGGCGTGTCCTCCAGCAGCCGCACCAGCGGCTCGATCTCCGGATGAAAACGCACCAGATGCGGCGGCAGCTTCGCCTCCGCGGCGGAGACGCGCGGCAATCGTCCAAGAAATCCAAGCTGGCCCAGTGCGGTGAGCGCGCCCGCGCTCGTGGCGGTCGTCAGAAAGGAACGGCGGTGTGTCATGATCAAATGCCTCCAGAGGTTGTGCGGGCAGAATACCCGCCCCGCAGAGCGATGAACAGAATAAAAAAACAGGACTGTCAGGGATGGCGGTCCTGGAAAAACTGTCTGGACACGCGGCCCGGAGTTTTGGACGATGCGCAGCGCCAGATTTCCTTTTTAATCCATGACCGAGTCCAAGCCCTATTCCCTGTCCGTCAAAGCGGTGATCCTCGACGACTCGGGACGCTGCCTGCTGCTGCGGCGCGCGGGCGGCAGCACGCACTTTCCCGGCTGCTGGGAGTGGCCTGGCGGCAAGCTGGATCCGGGGGAAAGCTTCAGCGCCGGGCTGGAACGCGAGGTTCTGGAGGAGTGCGGCCTGAATCTGGAACTCACCGGCCTGGCGGGCGCGATGGAGTTTGACATGCCGAGGGCGCGCGTGGTGGCCCTGTGCATGGAGGCGCGAGCCGGCGGCGGCGCGCTCCGCCTGAGCGACGAGCACGAGGATGCCGCGTGGGTTTCACTTTCCCGCCTGAAAAAACACAAACTGCCCGGCCCCCAGCGCGCCTTCATGCTGGACTACGCCGCGCGCAAAAGCACGACATCATGAGCGCCGGCAAGCACATCCCCCTTGATGACACCTCCCGCCGTGACCCGGGCCTCTGGCCCCGGCTCTCAGACCCGGACTGGGTGGCGCTGCACGCGCCGCGTTTCACGGAACTGCGTCCCCGATTTGAAAGCTGCGCCGCCGCGCTGACCGCCGTGCTCCACATGGCGCGCAAGAAACTGGCCGTGGAGGCCATCATCCAGGTCCGCGCCAAGGAGGTGCCGAGCTTCGCGGAAAAAATCCTGCGCAAACGCGACGGCTACTCCAAGCCGAAGCCCGGCCTGCCGCCCGACCCCCTGGCACGCCTCACCGACCTGTGCGGCGGGCGCGTCATCTGCCAGACCTCGGACCAGGTGCGCGCGGTGACCGCGTGGATCGGGGAGCACTTCGAGATTGACTGGGAAAACAGCGACGACGCCAGCGGGCGGCTGCGCGCCACGGAGTTCGGCTACCGCACCGTCAACCGCATCGTCTCCTTCAAACCCGGCGTCTTTCCCGCTGAAATGGTGCCGGAGGCTCTGTGCCAGCCCGTGCCGTTGCCGGGCTCTGATCTGCGGCTGCCGCTGAAAATGGAAATCCAGATCCGCACCCTGCTGGAGCACGCCTGGGCGGACGTGTCCCACGACCGCGCCTACAAGACGGAGGTCAAACTGCCCGCGCATCTCGTGCGCGACTTGCACAGCAAGGCAGCCATTTTGGAGGAGACGGACCGCGACATCGCGCGCCTGCTGGCGGCGCTGGAGGACTACCACTCCAACTACGGCGCGCACCACAAGCGCGCGGAGGTGGCCGAAGAGATCGCCCTCCAGCGCATCGTGCTCCAGCAGATGACGCGCGCGGATCAGCGCGCCGCGCTGGCGGTGAGGATCGCCAAACTCTGCCTGGCCGCCGGCGACCAGGCCGGCGCTGTCGAAGTGCTCGCGGAGTTCGCCGCCCATGACAATCATGATGTCCAGCGCGCGCTGGGTCAGGCGCTGGTGGAGATGCATCAGGAGCAGCCTTCATCCGCGGAATTCGGCAGGGGGCTTGAGCACCTGCGCCAGGCCTCCCGCTCGCGCGGAGCGGACGCCGAGACCCATTGCCTGCTGGGCGAGGCGCTGCTGCTGCGCGACGAGGAGGACCCGGCTGCGGAGGCCTACCATGCCGCCATCAGGCTCGACGCCACCGAGCCCTCCAGCCTGGCCCGCTACATCGAGCACGAGACGGCGCGTCAGGGCAATGTGCGCCTCATTTTGCTCGCCGAACCGATGATCCGCGCCGCCATGAAGCGCTGCCACACGCAGATCCAGGGCAGCGTCAACCAGCCCGCGGCCTGGGCCGCGCTGGCGCTGCTGCACCTCATGGTCAACGAGCCGAACCGCGCCGTCGAAGCCCTGGCGCACCTGGCCATCCTCTGCGAGGCGCCGTCCGCCGGGGACGCCGCCCGGCAGCCCTGCGCCGCTGCGCGTCATTTCCTCCGCCTGCGCCGCGCCTTGAGCCGCCTGGTCTGCGTACGGGACAACCTGGACGGCCACGCCATCCTGGAGCGCGCGCTTCTGCTCATGCTGGCGGTGCGCGCCAAGGATGCGGAGGCGCTGCGGGAACTGGAAAAACTGGCGTCAAGACACCTGCCTGATGTCTTCCGCCAGACCGCCGCCAGCGGCGGGGGCGTGCTCATCGTGGCCGGCGGCTGCGCGCCGGAGGTGGAGCCGAAGGTGGCGGATTTCGAAGCGCCCTTCCACAACGCCTTCACCGGGCTGCCGCTGCCCGGACGCGCGCTCGTGCTGGTCTCCGGCGGCACCCGCTCCGGCATCAGCCGGCTGGCAGGCGACCTGGCGGAAAAGTCCGGCGGCAGGATCAAGGCGGCGGGTTACACGCCCTCCACCCCCGACGGCTGCGCGCCGGACCGCAATACCAAGCGCTATGCATGGCTTTGCGAGTCGGCGGGCACGGACTTCACCGCGCTCGATCCACTCCAGGGCTGGACGGATCTCATCACGGCGCGAGTGGACTTGAAAAACATCAAGCTGCTCGCCTTCGCGCCGGGAAAAATCGCCCGCGCCGAGATGGCGGTCGCGTTCGCCCTCGGCGCGCGCGTCGGTCTCGTGGAGCATCCCGACCTGCCGCCCGACCGCCACTTTGACGACTCCGCCTGGCTGGAACATCTCGGCCCGGGCTCGCTGGCGCGCATGCCGCTGGACGCGATGACGCTGCGCGCCTTTTTGCTCGCCGACCAAATCCCGGAGGCCGACGCGCGCTACGAGAAGGCGGCGCGGAAGGTCCACGAGGCTTATTTGAAATCTGCCAAGCCCGCCGACCCATCGCTTTCTCCGTGGGAAGATCTGCCGCCCGATCTCAAAGTCTCGAACTACCACCAGGTGGCCTACTGGACGAACATCCTCGGCACTGAGGGACTCGGCGTTCGCCCGGTGCCCGCCGGCTCCGAGGGCGCGACCTTCGACATCAGCGCCGCCATCGGAAAGGAAGGCGTGCTCCGGCTCGCCGAAATGGAGCACGGGCGCTGGAATATCGAGCGCCTGCTGCTCGGCTGGCGCTGGGCGGAAAAGAAGGACGTGGCCAGGAAGCTCTCCCCGAGTCTCATTCCCTGGGATGCGCTCAGCCCGGAAATCCAGGGCTATGACATATCCGCCATCCGCGGGCTGCCCGCGAGCCTGCTCGCCGCCGGGTTCGAGGTCTTCAAGCTGGAGTGATCAACGCAGAGTCTCCATCACCACGGCGGCGGCGCGCGCGTAAGCGCCGCCCTCCCCGAGCGTGACGACCACGGCGGCCAGCTCGCCCTCCAGGCGGGCGCGGCGGTCCGTGTCGGTGAGCAGGGAAACCATCTCGGCAGCCAGTGAGTCGCTGCTCAGCTCGCCCTGGACGAGTTCGCGCACCACCTCGCGCTTGGCGAGCACGTTGATGATGCCGATGTGCTCGATCTTCACCACAGTCTTCGCCACGGCATAGGTGAGGGCATTGACCTGATAGACGAGCGCGTAGGGCAGCCCGAAGCAGGCGGCCTCCAGCGTGGCGGTGCCGCTGGCCACCGCGCCGGCCTGGGCGCGCTGCATGAGATCGTAAACCGTGCCGGTCTCGATCCAGGCCTTCGCCTCCGGCATGGCGGCGGCGTCGGCCATCTCGCGCAACTGCCCGGCGATGCGCTCATTGGCAGCCGAGACGGCGAAGCGCGCCTCCGGCACGGCCAGGCGTATGGCGCGCGCGGCGTCGAGCATGACGGGGAAAAGCCGGCGCACCTCGTTGAAGCGGCTGCCGGGGAACCAGCCGATGAGGCCCGGCTCGCGCTTCCATTCGCGCCGCAGCGTCACCACGCGGTCCACCATCGGGTGCCCGCAGAACTCGGTGCGCAGGCCGCTTTGCTCGTAGAAGTCCTTTTCGAAGGGGAAGATGCAGATCATGAGGTCCAGAACCTTCGCCATGACCTTCACGCGCCCCTTTTTCCAGGCCCAGACCTGCGGGCTGATGTAATAGACGAGCCGGCCGGTGTAGCCGCCCTTCCGCAGCGCGGAGGCCAGGCGCAGATTGAAGCCGGGGTAGTCCACCAGGATCACTGCGGCGGGCCGCTCCCGCAAAACGCGCGCCACCTCGGCGGCTAAGCGCTTTTTGAAGTAGCCGTACATCTTCAGCACCTCCCAGAGGCCCACGACGCCGGCTGTCTCCACCCAGTCCTCGATCCCTTGTCCGGCCGCCTCGCGCAAACGCGGCCCGCCCAGCCCGGTGAAGCGCAGCCCCGGGTCCGCCGCGCGCAGCTCCCGCACCAGCCCCGCGGCGTGCGTGTCTCCGCTGACCTCTCCGGCGAGAATGTGCAAATGGGCGGGCATGGCTTCGAAAGGCGCGGCATTCGCACGGGCGGAGGGGGAGATCAACCCGCAAGGCGGCGGCTGCTAAACTTGGCAGGCCGGGGGGCGTCACAAAAAGACTCAAGCGCGGCATTTCAAAACTCGCATCGCGCCCGCCGCCGGTGATAGACTCGCGGCATGATGAAACCCCTCGACCTGCAAGTGAACGGCTACGCCGGCACCGACTTCAACCGCGACGGCCTCACCGCCGAGGCGCTGCACCACGCCTGCACCTGCCTGCTGGAGGACGGGTGCGACTCGATCCTGGCCACCTTCATCACGGATGACCTCGATGCCATGAGCCGCCGCATGGCGCGGCTGGTGGAGCTGCGCGCGCAGGACTCGCTGGCTCAGGAGGTGATCGCCGGCATTCACATTGAGGGTCCCTTTATCAATCCGGAAAAAGGCTACGTGGGCGCGCACCCGCCGCAGCATGTGAAGCCGGCCGGCATTGAGGACGCGAAGCGCCTGCTCGACGCGGCGGGCGGCCTCGCGCGCATCGTCACGCTGGCGCCGGAGTGCGACGAGCGCTTCCGCGTGACGGAGTTTCTTGCCAACGACGGCGTCACCGTCTCCGCCGGGCATTGCAATCCCCAGCTCGATGTGCTGCGCGCGGCCACCGAGCACGGGCTGAAAATGTTCACCCATGTGGGCAACGGCTGCCCCATGCTCATGCACCGGCATGGCAACATCATCCACCGCGCCCTCAGTCTGCGCGACCGCCTCTGGCTGTGCTTCATCCCGGACGGAGTCCACATCGAGTTCTTCGCGCTGCTGAACTATCTGCGCGTGGCCGGGCTGGAAAAAACGATCTTCGTCACCGACGCCATCTCCGCCGCGCGCCTCGGCCCCGGCAAGTACACGCTGGCCGGGTGGGACATCGTCATCGGCGAGGACCTCGTGGCGCGCAGCCCTGACGGCTCGCACTTCGTCGGCAGCACCGTCACCATCCCGCGCATCCTCAGCAACGGCCAGCAGCACCTCGGCCTGAGCAAGGACGAGCTGAAGCTGCTGCTCGACACCAACCCGCGCAAGGCCATCGGGCTGTGATTCGCCGCGCGCGCCCTTCCCGCACTGGCGGCCCGCCGGAGACGCGAGTAGCTTTCCCGCATGTCCCTCACCGCCCTCAAATGCCCGTCCTGCTCCTCCGCCATCCGGGAGCCGGACATAGACCTCTCCCGCGGCCTGGCCAAATGCTCCTACTGCGGCTCGGTGATGAACCTCACCGCATCCTTCGGCGGCTCGGCCCAAGGCGGAGGCAAGCGCGAGCCGGTGGCACTGCCGAAACGCATGACTTTCGAAAAGACCCTGCATGGCATCGAGATCACGCGCTCCTGGTTCACGCCTGTGGTGTGGGCGCTGGTTTTTTTCTGCGTCATCTGGGACGGCTTCCTGGTGGTCTGGTATGCCATGGCTTTCACGGCGGGCGCGCCCATGATCGCGAAGCTGTTCCCCGTCATCCATGTCACCGTGGGCCTGGTGCTCAGCTACTACGCGGTGGCCTCGTTCGTGAACAAGACCCATGTCACCCTGGAGCGCGGCATTCTCCGCATCGCCCATCGTCCCCTGCCCTGGCCCGGCGCGCGCGAGCTGGCGGGCATGAGCCTGCGCCAGCTTTTTTGCAAGGAGCACATCTCGCGCGGGAAAAACGGCGTCACTGTCACCTACGAACTGTGGGCGTTGCATGACGACGGCTCCACGAAGACCAAACTGGCCGCCGGCATGGAGCTGGAACAGGCGCTATACCTGGAACAGGAGCTGGAAAAAGCTCTCGGCATTCAGGACCGGCCCCAGCCCGGGGAGGTGCCGGGACGCGCCTGATGCCGGCGCGTGTCGCGGCCGCGTCACAAAGCGCGGCAGATGCCGGATTGCAACAAACCCGGACTGTGCTTGTCTCAGCCCTGCCAAGCCCATGCCGAACTTTGCCTACCAAGCCGCCGACATCACCGGACGCGACATCTCCGGAACCGTCGAGGCCGCCGACCGCGCCGCCGCCATCCGGCAGTTGACCGGACGCGGCCTGCAGCCCTTCAAAGTGGCCGAGACCGCCAGCGCGGGATTGGCTGCGAAAGCGGCAAAAAAACAGGCCAGGGCCGACGAGGCTGCCGAGGGCGAGACCGGCCCGCTCAAGCTCAGCAACAGCCAGGTCCAGCTCTTCACCGAGGAGCTTGCCGAGCTGCTTGAGGCGGGCATGAGACTGGAGGCCGCCCTGCGGCTCATGGAGGGGAAAAACGCCAAAACCACGCAAAGCCGCGTGGCCCGCAAGCTGGGCAACCTCATCCGCGAAGGCCACCCCTTCAGCAGCGCTCTGCGTCAGACCTCCCCCTCTTTTAATGAACTCTTCTGCGCGGTGGCCGCCGCCGGCGAGGCGGGCGGCTCCCTGGGCACCGCGCTGAAACGCCAGGCCCGTTACCTCGGCAACGTGGCCGAAATGCGTAGCCAGGTGGCCGTGGCGCTCATCTATCCCGGTTTTCTCTTCGTCTCCGCCATCGGCGTCACCCTGCTGTTCACCACCTTCCTCATCCCGCGCTTGAGCGGCATGATGTCGCGCATGAAAGGCGGCGTCCCCAAAGGCATCCAAATCGTACTGGCCATCTCCGATTTCATGAAAAACTACTGGTGGCTGCTGCTGGCCGCCAGCGCTCTGATCGCGCTAGGCTTCTGGGTCTGGACCCAGTCCAAGGCAGGCAGGCCCGTGTGGGACCAGGGCAAGCTGCGCATCCCCTTCATCGGCACTGTGCTCATGACCAGCTTCCACACCCAGTTCCTGGAAACGCTGGCCAGCCTCTCCAGCGGCGGCCTGCCTTTGCTCAAGGGGCTGGAGCTGGCCTCCCGCGTCTCATCGAACCTTTATGTTCAGAAGCAGCTCGAGAACGTCATCGCCAGCGTGCGTGATGGCGCGTCCCTCTCGCGCGGCCTGGAGAAAACCGCGCTCTTTCCCCTGAGACTGCTGGAAATGGTGCGCATCGGCGAGCATACCGGCGACCTCGCCGGCACCCTGCGCCGCGCCGCCGACCGCTGCGGGCGCGAGCTTTCCAAGGCCCTGGAAAAAGTCATGGCCATGCTCCAGCCCGTCATCATCCTGCTCATGGCCGCCCTCGTCGGTGTCATGGCCTACATGATGATCTCCGTCATCTTCCAGACCGTCTCGGCGCTCAAGTCGCGCGGTTGACCCCTTCGAGATTCCCCATGACGAATCCCGAACACTTTGGCATCATGCCGACTCCAACGCTTTCCAACCCCACACCGCCCATGAAATCCACCGCCCTGCCATTCCGCCGCAATCCGCTGCAAGCCGCCTTCACCCTCATGGAGATGATGCTCGTGCTCGCCATCATCGCCCTGCTCATCGCCATCGGCGCGGTCACGCTCGGCGAGGTGGATGAAAACGCCAAGTTCACCGCCGCCGAGGCCCAGATGAACACGATCAAGACCGCCATCGTGCAGTACAAAACCCTCAACCGCTCCCTGCCCCCCAGCCTCGAAGCCCTCGTGACCCCTCCGGGCAACGCCCGTGTGAAGCGCAAACTCGTCGAGGAAAACGGAATCCTCGATCCCTGGGGCAACAAATACCAGTACCGCACCCCGGGACGCCAGAGCGGCGGCGCCTACGACCTCTACTGCATGGGGCCGGACGGCAAGGACGGTGGTGACGACGACATCTACCTCGACTGACCCCGCGCCCCCTGCTCATGAAGCTTCCATGCATCCGCCGCCATCCGCGCGGATTCACCATGCTGGAGATCGTCGTGGTCATGAGCATCATGATCGTCATCATGGGCATCGGTTTCGCCAGCTTCGCCATGATGGATGATGACGACCCTTTTGAAAAAACCGCCCAAAAGCTGGTGCAGATGTCCAAATACGCGCACCAGAGCGCAGTGCTCCAGCACCGGCGCATGATCATCGGCTTCGATGAGGAGGGCTTCGGCGTTCTCGGTGAAAGCGCGGGTGACCACGCCCGCCAGGCGCTGCCGCAGGACATGAAGGTCTTCATCCTCCGTTACGGGGCCAAAAATTGGGAGAAGGCCGAGGGGCACCTCTGGCCGTTTGGCGAGCAAGGCATCTGCGAGCCGGTGAAAATCCGCCTCGAAACGCCCACGGATTTTCGCGAACTGGCCTTTCACCCCCTTACCGGAGCGCTCGTCGAGTAAGCATGAAATTCGAAATCCGAAATTCGAGCATCGAAAGGCCGGGCCGCCGCGCTGTGGCAAAGGAGGGTCCGTTGCCTGCTTCGAATTTCGAATTTCGAGCTTCGAATTTCCACCGCCAGCGCGCCATGACCCTGCTGGAGGTCGTGCTGGCGCTGGCCGTGTTCAGCATCGCCGCCCTGGCGCTGGTGGGCACCATCAACCAGATCGCCGAGGCGGGCATCGAATCCCAGCGGCTGCTGGAGATCGAGCAGGGGCTGGAGTCCTTGATTGATGAGTTCGGCAAGGCACCCCAGCTCAAGGAGCTGGACCAGCAGATCAAGCCCGGGGCGGACGGCGTGGCCTACCGTGTCGTCATCCAGCTCGTGCGCGACCTCAAAAACCAGGACGGGCGCTTTTTGCAGAACACCTACCGCATCGTCGTCACCGCCCGCTGGAGCGAGGGCGGAGACCCCATCGAGGTCAGCGCGGAGACCCTGCGCTACGCCGGGTCTTTTTTGCCGGTGAATTAAAGTCATGAGAACCGGAATTCGAAATTCGAAATTCGAAGCCTCATCACGCGGGCCTCTCACCGCATGGGGAATTCCGAATTTCGGATTTCGAGTTTCGAGTTTTCACATCCGAGCCTTCACCCTCCTGGAAATGATGGTGGCGCTCTCCGCCTTCGTGCTGCTCATGGGCGGCATCTTCGCCATCGCCAACAGCACCATGGAGCTGGGCAACGACCTCGCCATATCCCAGGACCGCTCGCGGGTGCGGCTGAACTTCATCGAATTTCTGCGCCGCTCCTTCCGCAACCTGCCTGGCGAGGCCGAAATCCGCCTCAGCGTGCAGCCCAAAGGCGGCACCTACCTGCCCACGCTGAACATCGTCAACGGCGGCTCCTGCTTCACACCCGGCGGCGCGCTGCCGCCGGACACCAGCGTGGACCTTTTTGCCGAGGAGAGGCCCGGGGGCTATCTTCGCGTGGGCATCCGCGTGCTCGACGACCGCCAGACCGCCGCCATGCGCGCCGGCCAGCAAGTGCGGTACGCGCGCAACCAGGAATCAATCGCCCTCCTGGATAATGTCAGCCGCTTTGAGTGGCGCTACTTCGACGGGCAGAGCAACCGCTGGGAGAACAACTGGAAGGACGCGCGCCGCCCCCTGCTGGCGGAGATGAGCCTGCGCCTTGACGATGGCTTTGAAACACGCGCCGTCTTTTGGATACCGCCCGTCATCAGGCAGGCCGGCGTGGGAGCCGTGCCCATCGCCCCGGGCGGAGTGCCCACCGGACCGGGAGGCGCGCCCATTGGTCAGGATGGGCTGCCGCTGAATCCAGGCGGCCAGCCCCTGCCACCAGGAAACCCATGAGAACGCGTTTCGGCATTCTTGAAATTGGAGTCAAGCCTTCTGGAGGCATGGGCAGGCTTGGACTCCAACGCTGGAGTGAAGCCTTTAGGCGACACGGAAGTGGACTCCGCTGCGGGCGGTCAGTGAACAAGCTAAAGCTTGAACTCCAACACCGCTTCCAAAGCGGCGCGGCCTTGCTCGCGGTGTTGTGGGTCATTGCGCTGCTTATCGGGCTGGTGGCCGGGGTTTCGCTGCTGCTCATGCAGGATGTGGACCTGGCCGCAACCAAGCGGCAGGTCTTCCGTGCGCGCATGCTGTCCGAAGCCGCGCTCGCCATCGCCATGAACCCGGACATCAAACCGGACGACATGCTCCTGCGCCGCCAGGTGGCCGAGGACGAGGGCTGGATTGTCGAGATGACGGGTGAGGACGGACTCATCAATCCGAACATCCTGCTCCAGCGTGAGGACCGCCCTACGCTCATCCGCATTTTCCGCCACTGGGGCATGAGCCTGGCCCAGGCCAACACCCTCATTGACCGCATGCTCGACTGGGTGGACGCTGACGACTTCGCGCGCGTGCAGGGCGCGGAGAGCAAGGCGTACAACCAGGCCGGTTTTCCCTTCAACCGGCCCTTCCGCTCGATTGAGGAGATGGCCCTGGTGCAGGGCATGGAAATCGTCGAGGCCGCCTATCCTCAGTGGCGCACATGGTTCAGCATCCACGCCAGCGGCATCCTGGATGTCAATGAGACCGCGCCTGAAATCCTGGCCGCCGTCACCGGAGCGGACATCCGCATGGCGCAAAACTTGCGCTCGCAGCGCGTCGGGCGGGACGGCCTTCTCAACACCCAAGACGACCTGCCCATGCCTGATCTGACCAGCGCGCTCGCCGTCCTCGGCCTGCCCGGCCAGCCTGAGGCCTGGGCGCAGATCCTCGGCACCCAGAGCGCCACGAAACGCATCCTCGTCAAAGTCCAGGTGGGCGATCTCGAACGCCAGGTCGCCGCCGTCGTGCGCGGCGCCATCGGCCAGGGCGCCACCGCCATCCTTTGGATGGGCGAGCGTTGATCCAGCATATCCCGCGCGTCCATCTCAAGCCGCGGAACGCGCCTGCGGCACGCTTGCGCCTGCCACGGCGGAAAAAAATCGCATTTTTTGAGGGGTGGTGAAAGCGGCGGGGTAGCACCCACTGACGGGCCTTTGCGCGCGTCAAAAACCAACCAAACCCAAACCAAACCAACCAAACCCAACCATGATGAAACCGACCCTGCTCATTCTTGCCGCCGCCATGCTGACCACCGGTGTCAGTTGCTCCTCCATGGGCACAGACTCCACCGGCCGCCGCTACTACCACTCGTCGGCTCCGATCCAGAGCAAGACCGGCCTCACCTTCAAGGAAACCCGGACGAGCGCCATCTCAGCCGCACCCAGCCAGGTGCGTTACCACCACTCGCCGGCGCCCATTCCCTCCAAGACCGGCTTGCAGGTGGCGCATGTCCGCTGAGAATCCCTCGTTCAAACCAGACACGCCTCCCCCGCAGCCATGAACACGCCGGAAAATGATCCGCTCGACGATCTCCTGCTGGAGTGGCAAGTGCGCGGGGAGACGCCAGCCTCCCAGCAGAGGGAGGTGTGGGCGCGCATAGCAGCGGGCGAGGCGGAGCCGGCCTGGTGGGAATCCTTCCTCCTGCTCATGCTCCGCCCGCGCAGCCTCGCGCTCACCGCCGCCGCCGCCGTGGTTCTGGGAGTCCTCTCCGCACTGCTGGAGATGCGCGCCCCGGAGATCAGTCCGCACGACGCCTATGTGCAGTGCGTCAGCCCGTTTGCCTCCGTGCATCTCGCCTCACACTGAAGCGGAATGACTCTCAAGCTCAAAGCCCTGCTCCTCGCGCTCGGCATGGTGGTGATCTTCATCGCCGCGCATGACCTTGTCCTGGAGATCGGGCCGCGCCAGCCCACACCGCAAGAGGCGGGTCTGGCCTGGTTGAAGAGCGAATACCGGATTCCTGACGAGTCGTTTGAAAAAATCAAAGCTCTGCATGAGGAATACTTCTCCCGTTGTGACGCCATGTGCGCGCAGATGCTCGCCGCGCGCGGAACAGCACCCCGCGTCCCCACGCGCAATGTCCCGGCGGAGAATGTGCGGCTCATGCGCCAGCGCGCGGAAGCCGCGGGCCGGGCCAGGGAAAAAGCCCTGTGCGAGTCCTGCCTCGAAACCATGGTCAGCCATCTCGAGACCGTGGCCGCATTGATGACTGAGGGGCAGGGGGAGCGTTTTTTGAAGGACCTCCTGCCCGATCTGGTCAACCCGCGCGAGCTGCAGGAGCTGCGCGCGCAAACCCGGCCCGTCCAATGACCGAGACGCCGGACGACGAAGACAGAGACCTCATGCTCGCCCTGGCTGGTGGAAACGACCCCGCGCTCAACGTGCTCATGCGCAGGTGGTCGCCCCGGCTCGTCTCATTCCTGGAACGCCTCACCGGCAGCCATGCCACCGCCTGCGACCTCGCGCAGGAGACTTTTGTGCGCGTGTACAAACACCGGTTCCGCTACCGCCATGCGCTGAAATTTTCCACCTGGCTCTACACCATCGCAGGAAATCTGGCGCGCAACCAGGCCCGCTGGCAAAAGCGGCATCCGCTCACTCTGATGGAACCTGGGGAACTCCACCGCATCGAACCCGAAGCGGAAACCCCCACACCCGCCGAGGACATGGAAAAGCAGGAGCGCGCCCGCGCGGTGCGCCAGGCCGTGATGAAGCTTGCGCCGGAGCAGAGGGAGACACTCGTGCTTTCCACCTATGAGGGCATGTCTCATGCCGAAATCGCCGGGATCATGGGCACGACCACGAAAGTGGTGGAGATGCGCCTGTACCGCGCGCGCAAGGAACTAAGGGAGATGCTGCGCAAGCTGCTGTGAGCTTTTCGCCACAAAAAGCAGCCGCCCGTTGACATCCGGCGGTGTCCTTCGTTATCAAAGGCGGCATCCTGCCATGAACCTGCCGAACCAGCTCACCGTCTCCCGCCTCTTGCTCACGGGTGTGTTCGTGGCCTGTTTTTACCTGCCCTGGGAGAACTCGTACTCCATCGCGGTGATCGTCTTCGGCGCGGCCTCCTTCACCGACTACCTCGACGGCGCCATCGCCCGCGCGCGCAACCTGGTGACGAATTTCGGCAAGCTCTTCGACCCGCTGGCGGACAAGATCCTCATCGCCGCCGCCTTCATCCTGCTCTCGGTGGAAAAGGACATCCCGTCCTGGATCACCATTCTCATCCTGGCGCGCGAGTTCTTCGTCACCGGCATCCGCCAGATCGCCGCCAGCCAGGGCGCCGTGCTCGCCGCAGAGAAGCTGGGCAAGCACAAGATGCTCTGGCAGATCATCACCGTGCTTTATTTCATGCTCGCCGCCGCTTCGGAGGAGCCGCTGTTCGCCTTCGCCCGCCCGGCCTTCGAACCCTCGCCCGCTCATGAGTGGATCGGCGGCTTCATCATCTACTTCACCACCGCGCTCACCGTCGTCTCCGGCCTGAGTTATTTCTGGAAAAACCGCCGCCTCTTTGCCGACGCGTGAGCGCGGGAAACCAGGCGCGCCTCCTTGGCATGCCCGCCGGACGCCGCGAATGGCCGCGCTGATTGACTTTCGCTCCAGGCCGGTTGTCATTTGCCATTCATGCAAGCCTTTGCCGCCACCCTGCTGCTCGCGCGCGCGCATCTGCGGATGATGCGGCAGCGCACGCGCCACGCTCTGCGGACAAACCGGCTGCTGCTGCTGACCATCGGCGGCTTTCTCGGCCTGTATTGCGCCGCAGCCTATGTGCTGGTCGCGCGCGGTCTGGATTTCATCGCCAAGATGCCGCTCTTCGGCCCGCTGCTCACGGAGCGCATGGTGCATCTGCTGTTCTTTTTCTTTTTTGTCATGCTGGTCATCTCCAACGCCACAATCACGGGCATGGGTCTCTTCCGCCGCAAGGAGATGGACTGGCAGGTGGCCCTGCCCGTTCCGTGGACAAGCCTGGTGATGTGGAAGACCCTGGAGGGCATGGCCCTGGCGAGCTGGGGACTGCTGGTGCTCAGCGCGCCGATCCTCGCGGCGCTGGGGCGCGTTTATCATGCGGGTCCTTTTTTTTACCTCGCGTCCGTGCCGGCGCTGCTCTGCCTCGTGAGCCTCTCGGCCAGCATCTCCACCTGGCTGCTCCTCATCCTGGTCCGCCATGCGCGCCGCTGGTGGTGGCGGCCGGCGGCGGTGCTGGGCGCGGCACTGCTGGTGCTGGCCTTGAAAAACTGGTTCAGCCAGGGCGGGCCTGAGGACCTGGCCGGAGGCGACCTCGTCGCCACCATGCAGGAGGTCATGAAGCACACGGAAATCTGCACGCACCCGCTGCTGCCCAGCTCCTGGGTGGCGGAGGTGGTCTTCGCGGCGGGGCGGGAGGCGGAAGGCCGGGCCGGCTTTTTCATCCTGGTGCTTCTGGCCAACGCGCTCTTCGCCCTGCTGGTCACGGCGCGCCTCGGCGCGGTGATGTTTTACCCCGCCTGGCACCGCGTCATGGCCGCCGTGCCGCTGGCGCGCGCCACCGACAAAGCCGACCCGTGGTACCGGCTGCCCGCGAAAAAAAATAGCGGCTTCTGGCGGCGGCTCTGGGGGCTGGACCGCGCCTCATACGCGGTGGTGCTCAAAGACGTGCGCACCTTCCTGCGCGAGCCCGCGCAGTGGGGACAGAGCCTGCTCATTTTCGGCCTGCTGCTGATGTACACCTCGAACCTCCGCAAGCTGGGCTATGATTTGCAAAGCCCCTTCTGGGTCATCGTCATCAGCCACCTGAACCTGCTGGTCTGCTGCCTGGCGCTGTCCACTCTGACCACGCGTTTTGTTTTCCCGCAGATCAGCATGGAGGGGCAGCGCTTGTGGATTCTCGGCCTCTCGCCTGTGTCGCTCGCGCGCGTGCTCGGCCTCAAACTTCGGCTCTCCGCCGGGGTCATGGCCCTGCTGACGATGATGCTGGTCATCGTCTCCAGCCTCTCGCTCGCGCTGCCCTGGGAGCGCGCGCTTTTCTTCTGCATCGCAGTGGTCTTCATGAGCTACGGGCTGAACGCGCTCTCGCTCTCGCTGGGCGCTTTGCTGCCGAACTTCCGCGAGCCGAACCCTGCGCGCATCATTTCCGGCTTCGGCGGCACGCTCTGCCTCATCACCAGCTTCCTTTACATTTTGATCGCCGCTTGCATCCTGGCCGCGCCGGAAATCTGGCGCTGGAAATCTCGCGTGATCGGCAAGCCGCCGCCGATGGAACTGACGTGGAGCCAGGATGCGCTCGCATTGATTTTGGTGTTCATCGTCACACTTTTCTTCGGCGCTTTGCCTTATGCCTTTGCGAAAAAGCGCACAAAAAATCTGGATTACTTAGCAGAGTCATAGTACTAATATCGCCAAATATTTAATGCGATATTTATGATTCGTCGTTTTCCTCCCGCTCATCCCGCCTCCCATCAACCGCAAGAGCAAGATGGTCTCCTGCATTTCGATTGCGCTCCAGAATTCGGCAGTGGCACCCACGATGACGACCTGCCCGCCGAGGACATGGAAAAACAGGTGCGCGAAACCCAGGAGCGCCTGGCCCGCCTGCGCGACGAGCAGGAAGCCGTGGAGCGCGAGCAGCAGATGCTTGAGAGCCTCAAGCAAAAAAAAGAGCGCTTCGGAACCGGACGCAAGGAGGTGATGGCACTGCTGGAGCAGCACCTGCGGACCATCGGGCACGATCTCGAGCAGGCGCGGCGTCATGTGGAGGATCTGGCCGCCACGGAAAATGACTTCCGCGAGCATTTGGAGCACCTGAAAAATTTCCTGCCTGAGCGCTGGCAGCGCGGCAACATCATGCAGGAGATGGACCGCGCCCTCGCCGTGCTCGAGGAGGCGGAGGCGGCGCTCGAGACGGGTATTCTCCGCATCGCCGCCCATCAGCCGCGCCAGGCGCCACCCCCCGCGCGCTCATGGTTCCGCTCCAGGCGCGACGAGGAGATGGAAGAAGAAGACGACGATGCAGGTCATTCAGCCAAACATTACGACCTGACCCTTTGGGCATGGCGCGGTCTGGCATTCACCCTGCCGCTGATCATCGCCATGCTGCTCGGTCTCGTCCTGGCAAAATTCATGTTCTAATCCACTCCGCTCCCATGAAAAACGAACGCGTCCCCTCCCGCTCCAAATCCGCCAAAGACGCCGCCGATCCCGCTTCCAAATCCCGCATCAAGGATCTTGGCAGCCGCTCACGGCAGTTGCGGGAGGAAATCCACCGTCTTGAATGCGAGATCGCCGAGGCGCCGCTCGCCCTCACCCGCCACAAGCTCGCCACCCGCAACACCCTGCCGCCTCTCGGCCCCGCCGCGCGCAAGCCGCGCCAGCCGAAGCGCAAGCCGCTCCACCAGCTCCGCGCCGAGCGCAACCGCCGCCTCGGCCTGTTCATTGAGCTGGCTCTCGTGCTGCTCGTGCTGGCCGCAGCAGTCGGCCTGATGAACCGGCATTTCCATTGGTGGACCTGAATTGACAGCCTCCGCTCCACCTGACCCAGGTGCTTTTCAGGCAGCCTGACGTGGATGATGTCTTGCCAAGCGCGGTATTTTCATGGCGTTGTATGCCCATGAGAAAATTCACCGCTCTCCTGGTCCTCTGCCCCCTTCTCGCCGCCCTCAGCCACGCGGAGCCCGTCTCCCTCTTCAACGGCAAAACCCTCGATGGCTGGGACTATGATCCCGCCGTGTGGCGCGTCGAAGACAGCTGCATCACCGGCGGCTCCACCACGGCCAAGATTCCCAAGAACTACTTCATCTCCACCCAGCGCTCCTTTCAAAACTTCGAGCTGCGGATGAAGATCAAATGCAGCGGCGATCCAAAGACCGGCATGATCAACTCCGGCATCCAGATCCGCTCCATCCGCGACGGCACCGCCATGAGCGGCTACCAGGTGGACTGCGGCGCGGGATGGTTCGGCAAAATCTACGACGAGCACCGCCGCAACAGGGTCATCTGGGCACCCACGCCCGAGCAGCAGGCCGCGCTCGACAAAGCGGTGGATGTCTTTGGCTGGAACGAATATCGCATCCGTGCCGAAGGCCCGCGCATCCAGACCTGGATCAATGGCGTGCATTGCATGGACTACACCGAGACCGATCCGAACATCGCGCTCGACGGCCACATCGCCCCGCAGGTCCACAGCGGCGGCGCTTGCCTCGTGCAGGTCAAAGACGTCACCATCGAAGAACTGCCCGCCACGCCTGGTGCGCCGACTTGGAAGAGCATCGGCGGCCTCGAAGGCATGAAGGCCAAACTGCCGCCGAAACCGCAGGCCAATGCCGCCGCACCGAAGCGCGACATCAGCTACAACAACATCCAGGGCACCGCTTTGTCCGCGCAGGAGCAGCTCAAAAAGTTCAAACTGCCAGAAGGCTACGAAATCGAGCTCGTCGTGCAGGAGAGCGAAGGCCTCGGCAAATTCGTCAGCGTGTATTTCGATCAACGCGGCCGCATGTGGACGCAGACCGCGTTGGAGTATCCCGTGGATGCGAATGAAAACCCCGCCGCCGCCGAGGCGGTGTATGCGGGCAAAGGCAAGGACAAGGTGCTCGTCTATCCGCGGGAGTCTTTGAATGCAAAGATTCCCGCGGGTGGACTCACGAATCCGACCGTCTTCGCCGACGGACTCGCCATTCCGCTCGGCATCCTGCCCTGGGGCGCGGGCGACACCTGCTATGTGCAGCACGGTCACGATTTGAAGCTCTACAAAGACACGAACGGCGACGGCAAGGCGGACACTTTCGACGTCGTCCTCACCGGCTTCGGCGTGCAGGACTCGCACCTTTTTCCGCATCAGTTCACGCGGGCGCCCGGCGGCTGGATCTGGATGGCGCAGGGCCTTTTCAACAACAGCCAGGTCCGCAAACCCGGCAGCGATGTCGTCGTCGATTGGCCAAAGTGCAGCATGGCCCGCATGCGACCCGACGGCAGCGAGTTTGAAGTCATCTCCACCGGCCCGAACAACATCTGGGGCCTTGTCATCACCGGCGAAGGCGAGACCTTCATCCAGGAGGCGAACGACTACGGCTACCCCGTCATGCCCTTCCACGAATACGCCTACTACCCCGGCGGCATGGAGGCCCTCAAAAAGAGCTACCAGCCCGATTTCCCGCCGCAGGCTGAGTTTCGCATGGGCGGCACGGGGTTGAGCGGTCTCGCGTTGATTGAGAGTGGACCTCTCTCTCCGAGAGAGGCGGCTGCGCACTCGGAGAGTGCGCTCCACTATGTCATGGCCGTCGCCAATCCGATCATCTCGAAGATCCAAACCATCGCCATGCATCGCGACGGCGCGTATTGGAAGCTTGCCCAGCTCCCCGACCTCATCACCTGCGACGATCCCTTCTTCCGCCCCGTCGCCCTCACCAACGGCCCCGACGGCTGCATCTACATCGTCGATTGGTACAACAAGATCATCTCCCACAACGAGGTGCCACGGGCGCATCCAGATCGTGACAAGACGCGGGGACGGATTTGGAGGGTGAAGGCGAAAGCCGCGAAGACCGAAGTGGCTGATTTCACGAAGATGAGCACTGAGGAGCTTGTCGCATCACTCGGCAAAGAGCCTGTTGGATCGGCGCATCTGGCTTGGCAAACCTTGGCCGATCGAAAAGACATCGAATCAAAGCAAGCTCCACACGAGATCGAGTTTTCTGAGGCCAAGTTGATTCAGGCATTATGGGCGAATGTCGAGCGAAGAGATCCGAATCCGAATTCTCGAGCGCCAGAGCTGGGGGCAAACAGCTATCCCGGAATTGCTAAAGATGGACTTTCATCCGAATCGCCTCATCTCAGAAGACTGGGGGCAGCAATTCTTGGGAACTCAGCACTGAATGCGATGGAGCGTGCCTCCCCGCTTATCCCATCCAAGAGCGCATCATTTTTGTCGAGAGTTACGGATGATATAAATCCAGAGGTTCGAGCAGAAGCGATAAGGAGCCTTGGAAGACTCATTCAAGCTTCGGCAGGCACGGAAAAACTGTCCTCAGCCTCTGAAATCACCATCTCTTCCCTCCTTGCCTTCGCCAAACCCAGCCTCACCAACGGCCCCACCATCCAATCCTCCCGCGGCCCGAAGCAAATCCCCGTGCGCGAGGCCTACGACCGCGAGTTCGAGCGCTTCCTCGTCCGCATGTTCCTGGAGCGTCATCCGGAGGTCGTCGCGAAGTTCCTCGACACCGATGCTGCCGCGAAACTGCCCGTGGAGGCCCGTGTGCTTGCCTCGCTCGCGTTGGAGCCGAAGGCCAGCGCCTCGCGCGTCGCGAAACTGCTCCCGCAGCTCGACCGCGCTCCGAATGACGAGGAACTCCTCCGCCTCGCCCAGTTCCCCGCCGAGCCCGGCGTCGGCGAAGCCCTCCAAGCGCTCCTCACGAACGAAAAATCCCGCGCCGCCGTCGCCGAGAAGCTCCTCGCGCAACGCACGAAGCTCGATGCGAAGCAGATCGCGCCGTTGCTGGTGGAAACCGCCATCGCACTGATTGGCAATCAACACGGATCCATTCAAATATCTCCGGGGCAGCAACCCAAGGAGTTGAAGCCTGACACCGTGGGATACCAACTTGGACTTGAACTGATTGGTGCATTCGCGCTTTCTGCTGCCGAAGAAGCACTTTTGAAGGATATAAGACTGCGTATAAGCGGCATCGGCGGAGGAGCGGACTCCTACTTTCATCCTGGCGGGTATACGCCGGACGCGATCAGTAGTGTTGTGGGAATGCTACAGACCCTTGGACAGCTCAGAAGTTCAGCCACGGATGTAATGAAGTTCTTTCTGACGAGTTCTCAGCCAGACGTCGAGGACGCTGCGCTTGGAGCTCTTGCCGCATCTTCATCTGAGGAAGCTCATCAAGTCATACTTGCTCGCTATCCCTCGCTTCAGCCGCCGCAGCGCCGCAGCGCCTTGAATGCTCTCTCCAGCAGCAAAGCCGGCGCAAAGACCATCGTCACCGCCTTGCTCGACCAAAAACTCCCGCAGATCGATCTCGACGGCCCCACCGTCGAACGCCTCGCCACCGTGCTCGGCGATGATCCTGCGCTCGAAAAACTCCAGCAGCAACTCGGCGGCATCTTCCGCGAAGTTTTGCTGCTCGACGGCCAGGACAGCGCGTGGGTCGATTCGAAGATCACGCTCGATGGTCCCTTCACCGTCGAGGCCTGGGTGCGGCTCGCACCCGGCATCGGCAATGAGGACTGCCTGCTGGGCACCCCGGGAGGCATCCAGCTCAATTTCTTCCAATCCAAATTTCGCGTCTATGCCGGACCCGAGTTGCACGATGTCTGCGCGGCCACCAAGCCGATGACGCCCGACCTGTGGACGCATCTCGCAGTGACGCGCGATGAACAAGGCATCTGCCGCATCTACCAAAACGGCGAACTCGACGCCGAAGGCACCAAGCCCGCGACCGCCAAGTGGAAAAACTGCCGCATCGGCTGGAGCGGCCCCAACAAAGGCACCGAAGGTGCGATCATGGAGTTCCGCGTGTGGAAGGCGGCACGCAGCGCCACCGAAATTCGTGCGTCGTTCGACAGGTCAGTTGGAGTGAAGGCTTTAGCCGATTCTGGGAACGCACTCTTTCTCCCACTCGCTCCAGATCGCCTGAAGGTTACACTCCAACAAGGCAAAGGCGCCCGAATCGCCAAAACCATTGACACACCGCCGCTGCTCACCGAGGAGCAGGCGGTGGCGCTGGAGGCAAAGTTTGCCAAGCTCACGGCGCTGGCCGCGAAAGGCGATCCCCAGGCTGGCAAGCCCTTTGCCGCGCTTTGCATCGCCTGCCATCAGATCGGCAGCGAAGGCGGTCAGATCGGCCCGAATTTGAGCGGCGCCGGCGCGATGGGCCTGGAAGCCGTGTTGCGGAACATCCTCACGCCAAACGCCGCCATGGAACCCGGCTACCGCGTCTACCGCGTCGAAATGAAAAACGGCGACCTCATTGACGCCTTCTTTGTCAGCGAGGACAAGGACGCCGTCGTCATCCGCCAGGCCGGCCTCCCCGACCGTCGCCTCCCCAAAGCCGACATCCGAAGCACCCAGTTCATCCGCCGATCTTTGATGCCCGAAGGCCTGCTGGATGGCCTGCAAGACCAGCAGGTGGCCGACTTGCTCGCGTATCTGATGACGTTGAAGGGTTGAACCCTTTCGCTCCCTGCGATAAGCCCACCCATGTCATCAACCGCTCCTGAAACCTCTCCCAAACCCGTCGTCCCGGCTGATTTGGAGATCAAAGACGCCCAGCTCATCTTCAACCATGTCTGGAAGCAGCTCGAAGCCGATTACGGCCTCGAAAAACTGCGCTTCCCGAAGGAGCTGATCCTGCTCGGCGGCGCGCCGGGCGCGGGCAAGGGAACGAACACGGACTTCATCCGCCAGGTGCGCGGCATTGACGCGCAACCCATCGTCGTCAGCGCACTGCTCGACACGCCGGAGGCGCGCGAGATCAAAGCACGCGGCGGCATGGTGGGGGATCGCGAGGTGGTGGGCATCCTCATGCGCAAGCTGCTCGAGCCTGAGCAGCAAAACGGAGCCATCCTCGACGGCTTCCCGCGCACGAAGGTGCAGGTGGAATGCCTCAAGATGCTCTTCGATGAGATGATGCGCCTGCGCAGGGACTTCGCGGACACGCCGCTGGCCGCGCACTTCAAGCAGCCCATCTTCCACATCATGGTGTTGTTTGTGGACGAGGCGGAGAGCATCGCCCGCCAGCTCAAGCGCGGGAGGGAAGTGCTAGATCACAACAAGGAGGTGCGCCAATCCGGGCTCGGCGAGCTTTGGGAGGAGAGGGCCACTGATTTCGACCCCGAGCTGGCCCGCAACCGATACAAAGTCTTCAAAGAGAAGACCTATGACGCGCTTGTCTCCCTGAAGGAGATATTCCACTACCACTTCATCAACGCCCAGGCGCCGCTGGAAGTGGTGCGGCAAAACATCCTCAAGGAGCTCGAATACCAAAGCTCCCTGGAGCTCGACCCGCGCACTTTCGACCTCCTGCGCAAGCTGCCGCTCGCCAGCGAGATCATCCGCCACGCGCGCCAGGACCTCGTCCGCCGTCTCGACACCTACAAGGTGGAGCACCCCGCGCTCATGCAGGCCGTGGTCGGTTTCATCGAGACGAAAATGATGCCCATCATCGTCCGCCATGCCATCTCCGGCCGCGCATGCATCAACACCGAGGACGCGCTCTTTCACGAGCCGCTGGCCCTGGCCATGCTCATAGACATCTTTTCCGAGCGCGGCTTCCACGCCACCGCGGACCTGCACCATATCGAAATCCCCGACCGCTTCGACCTGGAAACCGGCGCGGTTCATTGCCGGAAGAAAAAAGTCTTCCGTTTCAACATCCACTTCAAAGGCTCGGAAATCCGCCGCGGGTAGCTCGGTCAAAATCCAGGCTTGCAGACGGACCATGCCGCCCGCTAACCTCGCATGTAATTCCAACTCAAATCCGCCATGTCACCCTACCTTGCCGAAGCCCTCGGAACCCTCATCCTCGTCCTGCTCGGCGACGGTGTCGTCGCCAATGTCGTGCTGCAAAAGACCAAGGGAAACAACGCCGGCTGGATCGTCATCACCGCCGGCTGGGGCTTTGCCGTGGCCGTGGCGGTTTACTGCACCGGGGCTGTCAGCGGCGCTCATTTGAATCCCGCAGTCACCCTCGGCATGGCCTCCATCGGCAAATTCGAATGGGCGCTGGTGCCCGGCTACATCTCCGCGCAGATGGCCGGGGCCTTTCTCGGCGCGGTGCTCGTCTGGCTGGCTTATCTGCCGCACTGGCGGGAAACGCAGGACACGGGAGCAAAGCTCGCCGTTTTCAGCACCGGCCCCGCGATACGCCACACGGTGGGAAATCTCATCTGTGAAATCCTCGGCACCGCCGTGCTCGTGCTCGGAGTGCTGGCCATCCTCTCGCCCGACAATCTCGAGCCCGGCTCAGGCTTCGACACGGGCTTCGGCCCCGCCCTGGTGGGAATGCTGGTCTGGTCCATCGGTCTCTCCCTCGGCGGCCCGACGGGTTACGCCATCAATCCCGCCCGCGACCTCGGCCCGCGCCTCGCGCATTTTCTTCTGCCCATCCCCGGCAAAGGCGGCAGCGACTGGGGTTATGCCTGGATCCCCGTCGCCGGCCCGGTCATCGGCGGTTTGCTCGGCGCGTTCGTCTATCAGTCGCTCTGGCCGGCTTGAGCGCAAATCGCCGGCGCCTGTGTGGCATACCTTTTCATTCACTGCGGGAAATCCCGTTTGCATCCGCATTTTTCATGCCCTACTGGCAGGGGAATGGAAACGACAAACAAGTCCGTCCTGACCGACCTCCAGGCGTTCGACGTGGCGAGCCTTAAAGGCCGCCTGAGCGAACTCCGGAGGTATCTTTGACCTCCCCAGACTGACTGAGGAGCTCTCCGCATTGGAGCACAAAATGTCCGACTCCGGCTTCTGGGACGACCAGAACGCCGCCAAAAAGGTCATTGACCGCGCCAACATCATCAAACGCCAGATCACCCCGCTCGGCGAGCTGCTCGCGCGCGTGGACGACTTCCCAGTCCTCATTGAGCTGGCCAGGGAGCAGGGCGACACCGCCAGCATGATCGAGGTGCGCACCGAATACGACGCGCTCGACCGCGACATCGGCGCCTATGAACTGGACCTGCTGCTCTCCGGCCCGTTCGACCGCGGCAGCGCCTTCATGACCATCCATTCCGGCGCCGGCGGCACCGAGGCCTGCGACTGGGCCGACATGCTCATGCGCATGTATGTGCGCTGGTGCGAGCGCAAAGGCTACAAGGTCCAGATCATTGACCACCAGGAGGGGGATGACGTCGGCACCCGCTCCGCCACGCTCGAAATCCAGGGTGAGAACGCCTTCGGTTTCCTCAAAAACGAGCGCGGCGTGCATCGCCTCGTGCGCATCTCCCCCTTCGACGCGGCCAAGAAGCGCCACACCTCCTTCGCTTCCATAGACGTCACACCCGACAACGAGGAGGACATCAACATTGAGATCCGCGATGAGGATCTGAAAGTGGACACCTACCGCTCCGGCGGCAAAGGCGGCCAGAACGTCAACAAGGTCGAGACCGCCGTGCGCATCACCCACATCCCCAGCGGCGTCATCGTCGCCTGCCAGGTGGAGCGCAGCCAGCCGAAGAACCGGGCCAAAGCGCTCGCCATGCTCAAGGCCAAGCTCTACCAGATCGAGGAGGACAAGCGCACCGCCGAAGTCGCCCGCCAATACGGAGAGAAGACCGACATCGGCTGGGGCAGCCAGATCCGCAGCTACGTCTTCCAGCCCTATCAGATGGTCAAAGACCTGCGCACCGGCGAGAAGACCAGCGACATCTCCGGTGTCATGGACGGCGACCTTGACGCTTTCATTGAGGCCAAACTGCGCGGCAAGAAGGCAGGGACGGCCGATCTGGACGAGGACGTGTAACTGTTTCGGGAAAGCCGCGGATTCCAAATTTCAAGACGTGTGTCCATCCAAAATAAGGCGAGACACTTCATGGCTGGCAATTTCGAATCATCCAGCCTGGAAGAATCCGTCCGGTCTTGAAACTTCCATGCTTATTTCAAAATCGGCACTTCGATCCAGCGGCCTTCGGTGTGGGATTGGAGGCTGAGTTCGGCGAGTTGCACGCCTTTGGCGCCCTCGCGCAAGGTCCAGGGGAAGGGAGTGTCGAAGGCGACGTGCTTCAAAAACAGTTCCCATTGGATTTTAAAGGCGTTGTCGTAGGCGGTGGTGTCGGGCGCTTCGTTCCAACCAGCGTAGAAGTCGAGCGGCTGGTCAATATCGGGGTTCCAGACAGGTTTCGGCGTGGCGGCCGCATGCTGCGTCCAGCACTTGCGCAGGCCGACGATGGCGGAGCCGAGGGTGCCATCCACCTGCATGGTGAGCAAATCGTCGCGGCGGACTCGGACGTTCCAGGAGGAGTTGAACTGGCAGACGACACCGGTTTTGGTTTTGAAAAGAGCGTAGGCGCTGTCGTCGGCGGTGCAGGGGTAGGGCTGTCCGCGCTCGTCAATGCGCTCGGGGATGTGCGTGGCGGCGTGGGTGAAGACGTGGGTGACTTCGCCAAAGAGGTTGTCTATGACGTACCGCCAGTGGCAGTGCATGTCTATGATGATGCCGCCGCCGTCCTCGCCGCGGTAGTTCCAGCTCGGGCGCTGCGCGGGCTGGTCGTGGACGTGGCCGGTGAAGACCCAGTAGCCAAACTCGCCGCGCACGGAGAGCAGGTCGCCAAAGAAGCCCTGCTCTTTGGCGGCGAGAAATTTGCGGATGCCGGGCAGCCAGAGCTTGTCCTGCACCGTGCCGTTTTTCACACCGGCGGCCTCGGCTTTTAGGGCGATGCCGAGGGCGTCGGCAGTGAGGGAGGCGGTGGGTTTCTCGCAATAAACGTGCTTGCCGGCGGCGATGGCTTTTTCCAGGAAAGGAATGCGGTGGGGAGTGCCTGATGCGTCGAAGAAGATGGAGTAGGCGGGGTCGCCGAGCGCGGCGTCGAGGTCGGTGGTGTGTTTTTCCACGCCGTGAGCGGCGGCGAGCGCGGCGAGCTTGTCGGCGCTTCGTCCGGTGAGGATGATGTCGGGCATGAGGCGGGTGTCGCCGTGGACAATACCTCCCTGCTTTTGGATGGCGAGCAAGCTGCGGACGAGGTGCTGGTTGGTGCCCATGCGTCCGGTGACGCCGTTGAGGATGATGCCGATGCGCTGGGTGGTCATGCTGGGTGCGGGTACAGTTGGTGCTTGCGGTGTTTAGATCATATATGATATATGACAAGCGATTTTTTGAGTCGCCAAAATACGTTTCGTTTTCCCATGTCCGCCGCCCCAACCAAACAACGCATGGTCTATGACACCCTGCGCTCCGAAATCGTCAGCGGAAGACTGCAGCCAGGTCAGGCGCTCGTGATTGACGCGCTGGCGCGGCGGTTCGCGGTGAGCATCATCCCGGTGCGGGAGGCGCTGCGGCAGCTTCAGTCCGAGCGGCTCGTGGAGATCCGCCCGCACACAGGGGTGCGTGTGGCCGGGGTGGAGGTCTCGGCTTTGACGGAGATTTTTTGCCTGCTGGATGCTCTGGAAACGGCCACGGCGCTGCGGGCGCTTCCGAAGATGACGGCGGATGACCTCTCTGAGCTGGAGGAACTGATCCACCGTCTTGATGCCGCGGTGGAAGCGGGTGTCATGCCGGCTTTTGAGCTGGCGAACCGCGAGTTTCATCTGCTGCCATGCCGGGTGGCCGGCTTCCCGCGCGCGGAGGAAATGCTGCAATCCCTCCTCGGCGAGTGGGAGCGGCTGCACCGCATGGCTTTTCAAAATGCGGCGCCGCCTGATCCACAAAAGGCCAACCGCGAGCACCGGGCCATACTGCGCGCTTTCCGCGCGGGCGATGCGGACGCGCTGGCTCAAACCGTGAGGAAACACAACGCGGGCGCCGCGGCGCATTATGAGAGACATCTCCGCTCCACCGCCAACTGAGGCGGTGCCGGCTAACAAATGCCGCCCTGCGGCGTTCTTTGCATCCCGGTCAGTTTGAGCTTGTGCCGCTTGTGGCAAGTGGGCAGACTGCGGGGCATCATCCCATCCACCGCCATGAAATCCCGCAGTTTTCTCCTGCCGTTGACATTGACCGCCTGCGCCGTCGCAGCCTTGACCTCCCACGCTGAAATCCGCAAATGGACCAGCAAAGCCGGCACCTCCCTGGAAGCCGAGATGACCGGCGTGGATGTGGCAGCGCGCACCATCTCGCTGAAGAAAACCGACGGCTCCGTCATCACCATCCCCATTGACGCGCTGACCGACGCCGACCGCGACTTCGCCGCCGCCGAGTGGAAGAAAATGCAATCCGCCCCAGCCGGCGCTCCCGCAGCGCCTGCCTCTGCCCCCGCCGCCGCGCCGAAGGCCGCCACGAAGGGCGCCCTCCCGGCTCCGACGGGCGCACCGGCGCCTCCACGCCCCGCATTGACCATCACACCCGTGAAAGGTTTCAAGGTGCCCGCCGCCGCCGACTACCTGCGCGGAGTGCAGAAGACCCGCCCGCGCCTCATCCACGCCGCCGCCGGCTGGGAGTATCTGAAAGGCCAGGCATCCTCAAACCCCGTGGCCGGCAAAATGCTGGAGAACCTCAAGGCTGGCGGTGAAAAGGTGCTCGAAGCACCCGAGTTGACCCGCATTTTTGGCGAGATGCGCAGCACCGTCACACCGGGGTCCAAGGCGCTGTTCCGCATGGCCACGCTGGGCGCGCTGAATTTCGTGGACGGCGACCCGCGCTGGAAGGAGCGCGGAGTGCGCGAGCTCATCGCCATCACCGATCCCACCGTCTTCACCAACTGGTATGTGGACGAGCCCGAGGTGCTCGCGGACTTCCTCATCGCCGCCTCCCTCGGCTATGATTATTTCCGCGACGGCCTCAACGAGCAGCAGGCCACCGCCGTGCGCACTTACATGGTGGAAAAGGGCATCGGCGCCCTCGCCGCCCATCTCGAAGGCGAACCCATGCCTGAATCCGCGCGCGGGCGCGCACCCGGCACCTCGGCCAGCAAAGCGCCCGCCAAGGGGGCCGCCAAAAAAGCCGACGGCCCCGAGCAACCCGATGTCGAGCACATGGCCGGCGCGGCGGCGCTCATCCTCGCCGCCATCTGCCTCGCTGACGAGGAGCCTTCTGCGGCAAAGACCGCAGTGGACGCGGCGGCAAAAATGTTCGGCGCGGGCATGCAGATGTTCGCCCCCGCCGGCATCTGGCCGGAGGGAATGGAGGCAGGGGAAACCGTTCTCGACTACGCCATCATGGTCATGCAGACCCTCAAGGCCAACAGCGGTTCCGACTTCGGTTTCAGCCTTTTGGAAGGCATCCCGCAGGCGGGGCTGGCGCGGGTTCATCTGGTGGGGCCGACGAACCAGCTTTTTAACTACGGCGACACCAACTCCACCGCCCTGAGCCGCGCCTGGGTGTCCACATGGCTGGCCGGCGCGCATGGAAACATGGGCACGAAGGCCCTCACCGCGGGCACCGCCCCCGGAGCCGACACCGCCCATCTGAATCTGGCAGGCCACTTCATGTACTTCAATCCCCACGCCGCCGGCGATGGCACGCCAGACAGTCTCGACTACACCTCCCCCGGCGCGCTCGTGGCCGCGCACCGCACCGGCTGGGACAAGGACGCCCTTTACATCGCCGTCAAAGGCGGGGACAACAGTTTCGTTCACAACCAGCTCGACCTTGGCGCTTTCGTCCTCGACGCGGGCGGCACGCGCTGGGGCATCGAACTTGGCGAGGAGAGCGACCGCGCGCCCGGCTTCACTTCCACCGACCGCAACAAACGCTACGAGCTTTATGTCGAGGGCACCGCCGGCCAGAACACGCTCTGGATGGAGGGCAACCAGGAGTTTGACGCGAAGGCCGCCGTGGTCATGGCCCATTCCACTCCGGCGCTAGCCATGAGTGTCATTGACCTCGGCAAAGCCTACTCGAAGCCCGCCAAGGACGCCCTCCGCGGCGTCATGATCACTCGCGGTGACAAGCCGCAGGTGCTTGTCCAGGATGAAATCGGCGTCAAAAACAACACCCATGTCGTCTGGACCATGCACACCCGCGCCGAGGTCAGCGCTGACGGCAAAAAAGCCGTGCTAACCGACAAAGGCCGAACCCTCCATGCCACGCTGCTCTCCCCCGCGCAGGCCAGCTTCAGCGTCGGAGAGCCGCCCGAACCGACCAACGAGCAGATGAAAAAACTCACCGGCATCCGCGTGCTCAAAGTGGACCTCGGCACCACCAAGGGGGATCACACCATCGCGGTCGCCTTCGCGCTGGACGAAGCCCCCGCCGAAGCACCCGTGAAACCCATCGCGGAATGGGCGCCGAAACGCTGAGAATTCACCGGGACATTCATCCCCGGATAATCAAAGAGGCAGGCCGTTTGGCCTGCCTCTTCGATTTCCAGAACTGCGGGCAGCCTCAGATGAACTCGTTGATGAGGTTTTCCAGCATCTCCTGACGGCCGGAGGCGATGAGCGGCTCGCCATTCTCAAGCGTGTATGCCTCCAATTCCTCGAAGCTGGTTGCGCGCGCCTCGATCTTCGCGCCAATGCCTTTGTCAAAAGTGGCGTAACGCTGCTTGCGGAAACCCTCCCAGCGCCCGTCCTCCAGGATGGCGGCGGCGATTTTCAGCCCGCGGGCGAACGCGTCCATGCCGCCAATGTGCGCATGGAAAAGGTCCACCGGCTCGAAGGACTCGCGCCTCACCTTGGCGTCAAAGTTCAGGCCGCCCGTGGTGAAGCCGCCGCTGCGCAGCAGCACGAGCATCATCTGCGTGGTGAGATAGATGTCCGTGGGAAACTGGTCCGTGTCCCAGCCGATGAGTTCGTCGCCCGTGTTCGCGTCCACGGAGCCAAGCGCGCCGGCAGCCACGGCCACCTCCATCTCATGCCACATGCTGTGGCCGGCCAGGGTGGCGTGGTTCGTTTCCAGGTTCAGCTTGAAATGCTCCATGAGGCCGTGCTCGCGCAGGAAGTTCAGGCAGGCGGCGGCGTCGCTGTCATACTGGTGGGTGGAGGGCTCGCGCGGCTTCGGCTCGATGTAGAAGGGGCCTTTGAAGCCGATTTTCTTTTTGTAATCCACCGCCATGTGCAGGAAGGCGGCCAGGTGGTCCAGCTCGCGCTTGATGTCGGTGTTCCAGAGCGTCGCATAACCCTCGCGGCCGCCCCAGAAAGTGTAGCCCTCGCCGCCGAGGCGGTGGGTGACCTCAAGGGCCTTCTTCACCTGCGCGGCGGCGTAAGCGTAAACATTCGCGTTCGGGCTCGTGGCCGCGCCTTGGTTGTAGCGCGGATGCGCGAACAGGCATGCGGTGCCCCAGAGCAGCTTCTTGCCCGTGGCCTTCTGCGCCTTTTCCAACTCGTCTGCCACGGCGTCGAGGTTGGCATTGCTCTCCGCCAGGGTCTCCCCCTCGGGTGCCACATCGCGGTCGTGGAAGCAGTAGTAGTCCACACCGAGTTTGTCCATGAACTCGAAGCAGGCCTGCACGCGGCGCTGCGCGTTGGCGATGGAACTGGTGCCGTCATCCCACGGGCGCTGCGCGGTGCCCACGCCGAAAGGATCGGCCAGACTGTTGCGCATGGCGTGCCAGTAGGCGATTCCGAAGCGGAGATGCTCGCGCATGGTTTTCCCGGCGACGACCTCGTCCGCGTTGTAGTGCTTGAAGGAAAGGGGGTTTTTGGATTTCGGACCCTCGTATTGGATCCTCGGAATGTCAGGGAAGGCTTCGTTCATGATGGAGAGGCCGCATTGGAACCCGCCGCCCGTTGAGCGTCAAGCCCCAAGGCCTGACGAATTCTGTGGCGAATCGGACACCCGCTTCCGATCCCACCCAAAAAAAGCGGCCCGGCGGGAACCAACCATTTTCCCGCCGGGCCTTGATTTGACCAAGCTGTCCCCAACCATGAAGTAACAGCCCGGCTCGTTGTGGTGAAGCTCGCGCTTCGGAAAGTGAAAAGAGCAGCCGCCGGGCCAAGTCAGAGCGGGAATTTCTCCAGAGATGAAAATTTTTCACCGATGCCTCCCGCCCCGTTCATGGTCGCCGCCGCCCGCGTGGCTTTCACAAAAATCAATCTCTGTGAAAGATCACCCGAGGAATCCGGGCAGGTCGTAATTGACTCAAAGGAGCGGCTGCGCGAACTAGGACCGCAACTTCTCCCCGCGAAGGCGCCGCCCGCAAACCGCCTGAACATGAAGCAAACCCACCCCAGCGCCCCAGTATTTCCGTTTGAACTCATCCGCGCCGACCTCGAAGTCGTGGAAAAGTCCATCCGGGATCAGGCGCGCGCCTTCGACCCCGCCGTCGAAGGCTACGTCAGCTATGTGTGCCAGTCCTCGGGCAAGCGCATCCGTCCCGCGCTGGCGCTCATGGCAGGCGGGGCCACCGGCGGCAAAACCGCGGAGCACACACGCCTTTCCGTCATCCTTGAAATGGTCCACATCGCCTCCCTGGTGCATGACGACATCATGGACGGCGCCGCCACACGGCGCGGCCTGCCCACCGCCGCCGCCAAGTGGGGCAGCGCGCTGAGCGTGCTGCTCGGTGACGCCCTCTTTGCCCGCGCGCTGGAGCTGGCCACCGAGTTCGAAGACACGCATGTCTGCCGCAGCATCGCCCGCGCCTCGCGCGATGTGTGCAGCGGGGAGATTCTCCAGACCCAGCGCCGTTTTGATCTCAACCTCTCCGTGCCGGACTACCTGCGCATGATTGAAATGAAGACCGCCGCGCTCTTCGCCGCGGCAGCAGGACTTGGCGCGCGCCTCAACGGTGTGCCGGAAAGCGTCGAGCGCGCCCTGCACAGCTACGGCATGAAGCTCGGCACCGTCTATCAGATCTACGACGACTGCCTTGATCTCGTGGGGGATGAGGCCAAGGCAGGCAAAACCCTGCGCACCGACCTCGCCAAAGGCAAGCTCACTCTGCCCGTCCTGCATCTTCTCATGGAGGCCACCGATGCGCAGAAACAGAAACTCAACAAAATGCTCCTCAAAGGCGAGCCAATGGACACCACCCTGCTCGCCGGCATCGCCGACTACGAGGGCGCCATCGAAAAGGCCGTCAGCTTCGCCCAGGTCATGCTCGACGACGCCCGCGCCGAACTCGTCTGCCTGGCAGGCTCGCCATACAAGTCCGCCTTCGAGGACATCGCCGCCTACTTGCGCCATCTTCTGGACCAATGCCGCGCCGCCTGACGCGCGCGCCAGCAAGGCCGCACGGCCCGCAGTCGTATCCTGCGCGGCATGAAACACATCCTTCCCCTCCTCGGTCTCCTGGCCCCAGTCCCGCTCACCGGAGCCGAATGGCAATTTCACGCGCCACGCACCGAGACAGCACCGCTCCACGAGCTTCATGACGGCGGCGGACCTGCGGGGCAGCCCATTCTTACCCTGCAAACCGGGCCAGGCGAGCACTGGGCCGGCCATTGGACCCGCAGCCAGCCTGTCGAAGGCGGCCGCCACTACCGCTTCACAGCCTGGCGGAAATACGAAAACGTCCCCGAACCCCGCCGGAGCGTCGTCGCCCGCGTCATCTGGCAGGATGAAAACGGCAGACCCGTCACCTGGGAAAAGCCCGCCACCGCCGGTTACGCTAAAGGCACCGTCCCACGCGCCGAGCCCGAATACCCGCGCGACCGAGGCTCCGCTCCCGGTGCATGGGGCCGCTTCGAGGAAAACCTCCGCGCTCCCATCGCCGCCCGCCGCGCCCGCATCGAACTTCACCTCCAATGGGCAGCCAGCGCGCGCGCCAGTTGGAGCCAGGTCTCACTTGTTCCCATCGAGCCGCCGCCGCCGCGCATCGTCCGTCTCGCCACCGCCCATCTCCAGCCGCGCGAAGGGCGAGAGCCAGCCGACAAGCCACCCCAGTTCGCCCCGCTGATCAAAGAAGCCTCACGACAGAAAGTGGACCTCCTCGTCCTGCCCGAGACCCTCACTTTTTATGGCACCGGCAAAGCCATGCACGAATGCGCCGAGACCATTCCCGGCCCCAGCACCGACTACTTCTGCGCGCAGGCAAAACTGCATCGTCTTCATCTCGTCGCCGGACTCGTCGAACGCGACGGACCCACCGTTTACAACACCGCTGCCCTCATCGGCCCGGATGGCTCCCTCATTGGCAAATACCGCAAAGTGGCCCTGCCCCGCAGCGAGATCGAGGCAGGCCTCACCCCCGGCCGCGACTACCCTGTCTTCGACACCGCCTTCGGCAAAGTCGGCATGATGATCTGCTACGATGGCTTCTTCCCCGAAGTTGCCCGAGCTCTCGCCATCCAGGGGGCCGAAGTGATCGCCTGGCCTGTCTGGGGATGCAATCCCCGCCTTGCTGCCGCCCGGGCCTGTGAGAACCACGTCCATCTCATTAGCAGCACCTATACTGACAGCTCAAAGCACGACTGGATGATCTCCGGGATATGGGACCACTACGGCGATGTCATCGCGCACGCCAAAGAGTGGGGCAGCATCGCCGTCGCCGAGGTCAACCTCGATGAGCGCGCCCACTGGAACAGCCTCGGCGACTTCAAAGCCCAAATCCCCGCCCACCGCCCTCCCGCCCTCGGCGAGAAGCAAGCCATGACATCGCCACCGTGATTCAGCTCATGAGGCTGGAGCCGGACGAAAACCATCCCGCGCCAGTGTTGCTGTCGGAGTGATCCTTCGGGGGCCACGAAAGCTCTCAGTCGCGCCAGTCAAAGCCCGCACTCCAGCACCGGCTGCGGAGACCACCCGGCCAGGATGTCATCCAACTCCATCAGGCTGCCCAGATGACCGAGGGAGGCGCGCAGGTGCTTGCCGCCGGGCAGGCCGCGCGTGTAGTGCATGAGCCGCCCGCGCAGGGAGCGCATGATCTCGAACTCGCCGCCGCGCCCGTTGTGCGAGCCGCGCGCCAGCGCCATCACGCAATGCCGGCGCATGAGGGCGAAGCGCGCCTCCGCCGTCGCCGGCGGCAGGTGCGCGCCAGTGGCCAGGTAGTGCTTCGCCTCCTGAAAGACCCACGGGTTTGCCATGGCCGCGCGCCCGATCATGACACCGGCCACGCCCGTCTGCGCGCGCCGCACCTCGACATCCGCGCCGGTGGCGATGTCGCCATTGCCGATGACGGGGATTTTCACCGCCCCGGCCACCTCGCTGATGACCTCCCAGTCGGCCAGACCGCTGTAACCCTGCGCGCGGGTGCGCCCGTGGACGGCGATGGCCTGGATGCCGCAGTCCTCCAGAATGCGCGCCACCTCGACGGCGTTGATGTGCCCGGCGTCCCAGCCGGTGCGCATCTTGGCCGTGACCGGCACGGGCACGGCGCGGACGATCTCGCGCGCGACACTGGCGAGCAAGGGGCAGTCCCTGAGCAAAGCGGAGCCGCCGTTTTTCGAGACGACCTTGTTCACCGGGCAGCCGAAGTTGATGTCTATGAAGTCGGGCCGCTTCCAGTCTATGATCTTGCGCGCGGCCTCGCCCATGCGGCGTCCGTCCGCGCCGAAGAGCTGCACTCCCAGCGGGCGCTGCGCGTCGTCGAACTCGGTGTAGTGCCGCGTGCGGTCGTCGCGCTGGAGGATGCCTTCGGCGCTGACGAACTCGGTGACCATGACATCGGCGCCCAGCTCCTTGCAGAGCGCGCGGAAGACGGCGTCCGTCACCCCCGCCATCGGGGCGAGGTAAAGCGGAAAACAGCCGGGCTGGAGCCAGGGAAGCATGGCGGGAGGATACGGCGCGCCGGACGCGCGGGCTAATGAATCTTCACCACTCCGACGGTGGTGTTGTCCTGCCGCTCATGGTTCACGCGGCGGATGGCGAAAAGGATGGCGTCGGCGATCTTGTCCGCCGTGGTGTTTTTGCCAAAGGCCAGCAGCTCCTCCAGAGCGCGGGTGGCCAGGGTGAAAATACCGTCGCTGGCGGCGATGAGGATGTCCCCCGGCTCCAGCGGCAGCGGCTCGGCGGGGAAGTCCACAAGGCGCAGAGTGTCCCCCAGCACGGCGCTCTGGAGCGCGTGCCTGTCGGGGTGCGCGGCGGCCTCCTCGGCGCTGAGACTGCCGGCGCGCACGCGCTCCTCCAGGATGGGCGCGAGGGAGTGGTCCGCGTTCAGCCTGCGCAGGGCGCCCTGGCGGAAAAGAAAGAGCGGCGAGTCGCCGACGCTGATCCACTGCGCCTCCCTCTGCCCGGCCAGCAAAGCCAGAAGGGTGGTGCCCATGGCCGCGGCGGTGGGGGGCACGCGCGCGCTGACGAGGCCCAGCGTCTCATTGGCCGTGTCCAGCGCGGTGCGCAGGCGCCAGCCCTGCGCGCCGGGCTGCTCGTGAAAAGCGCGCACAAAGGCGTTCACCGCCAGGTAGCTCGCCACGCTGCCGCCGGCGTGCCCGCCGAGGCCGTCGCCCACCACCAGCAGCACCTGGTCCAGCGCCGGGCGGCCCGGCTCGGATGCGTCGGCAAAGGCGTAGTAGTCCTCCTGGTTCTCGCGCCGCCCGCGGTACTGCCGGGCGGCGAAGTCCTGCTCCTGGATGAAGGCAGGGCGGAGTTTTTTGAGGGCGGATTGCTGCGGCAGGGGGACGGGCGCGGTCACTCGGCGGAAAACTTGAAGATCGTAATGTGCTCGTAGATCTGCCCGGGCCGCAACACGGCGCTGGGGAACTGCGGCTTGTTCGGGCTGTCGGGGAATTTTTGCGTCTCCAGGCAGAAGCCGTGCCGCGCGGCATAGACATGGCCCTTTTTTCCCGGCACACCCTTGAGATGATTGGCGGTGTAAAGCTGCACGCCGGGGTCGGTGGTGAGCACCTCCATGACGCGCCCGCCGCCCGGCTCCCTGACGCGCGCGGCGAGCCGCAGCCCGGAGCCTTTGAGCACATAGTTGTGATCGTAGCCCCTGCCCTGGATGAGCGGCTTGAAATCCGCCTCGATGCGCTCGCCGATCTTGCGCGGCTGCGTGAAGTCCAGCGGCGTGCCGATGACGCTGGCGATTTCCCCCGTGGTGATGAGGGAGTCGTCCGTGGGTGTGAATGACTCGGCACTGATCCGCATTTCATGACCGAGAATGTCACCGGAGCCTTCGCCGCCGAGGTTGAAGTAGCTGTGGTTGGTCAGGTTCAGCACCGTGGGCTTGTCCGTGGTGGCGCGGTATTCGATCCTCAGGGCGTTGTCCGCGCCCAGGCTGTAGGTCACCGAGCACTCCAGCGTGCCGGGGAAGCCCTCGTCGCCGTCCGGGCTGGTGTGGGTGAGCACGAGAGCATTTCTCTCTTCTTCCACCGCCGCCTTCCACACCTTCTTGTCAAAGCCCTGCGGCCCGCCGTGGATGTGGTTTTTGCCGGAGTTCGCCGTCACCTGGTACTCCACACCGTCAATGACGAACGAGGCTCCGCCGATGCGGTTGGCGTAGCGCCCGGTGATGCAGCCGAAGTGCGGATGCTTCCCCAGATAGGGCTCCAGCGTGTCAAAGCCAAGCACCACATCCGCGAAACGCCCCTCGCGGTCCGGCGCGGTGAGGGAGACGATGATGCCGCCGTAATTCGTGATTCGCACCTCCATGCCGGCGCTGTTTTTCAGCGTGAAAAGCCGCACCTCCTCGCCGGCGGCGGTCTTTCCCCAGACTTCGGAGGTGATGGCGGCGGAGATCATGGCGGGGCTGGCGGCAAGCAGAAGCGCGGCGGAAAAGAGGAGCGCTCGGTGGTGCATGGAAGGTGTCGGGGTTGGCAGGCCGGAAGTCTGGCGGCTGCGCCCAGGGCTTGCAACCGCCGATTCACGCTCTCATGCCGCGCGCGGGCAGTCTGCGCGGGCGCGTTATTTGGCGATCCACTGCACAGCGTCAATGACCACATAGCCGTCGGTGCCCTCGTTGCCGATGACCACCTGCGGGCGGCGGTCCGGGGAGAATTCATACTCGCCCAGCGACACCGCCACGCCGCCGACCGGCCCCGGTGCCTTCTGGCTGATGACCTTCTTCGTCTCGCCGCCATTGTGGAAGATGGTGACCGGCACGTTGCTGGCGCGGTTGTTGTTCGCAGGATAGGCCACGCGCACCTCGTAGCGCCCGGCCTTGGGCAGCGCGGGCTGGAAAACGGCCAGGCTCTCGCCCTTGCCGGCATTGCCGTCGTGCTGATAGCCCTCGCCGTAATGCTTGCCGGCGCGGCTTTCCTGCCAATGGCCGCCGAGCGAGGCCTTGGCATCATCCACCACGATGCCTTCGAGCTGGATGGCGTTCGGGGACGGCGGCGCTTTGAATTCCAAAATCTGGCCGTCCTTCAGCAGGCGCTCGCGCAGCTTGGCATACGGCACCTTCTGCACCGCCAGGCCATCCTCGATGGCCAGCACCGCCGCCGTCGCCGCCGACTGGCCCAGGATCATGAACACCGGCTCCATGCGGATGCTGCCGTAGGCGATGTGGCTGGCGGACATGGCCACCGGCACCAGCAGGTTGCTCCCCTGCCCCTCCTTCGGCACCAGCGAGCCGTAGGCGATCTCATACGGGCCGTTCGTGCTCACGCCGATGTCGCCCTCGTTCTGCACATGGCCCTCCGGCGTGATGTAGCGCTGCACGTTGTGGCTGTCGATCGTGTAGCTGCCCATGCCCACGGACTCAGGCGTGGGCTTCTTTTTGCGCAGCTCGTTTTCCGTCATCACAAAATGGCCCACCATGCGGCGCGCCTCGCGGATGTAGAGCTGGTGGGACCAGTTCCCGTTGTCGGTGAACTCATCCTTCGGCAGGCCCCATTTCTGCAGCTCCGCGCGCACATCCTCCGGCACGCGCGGATCGTTGGCCACGAACCACATCAGGCCCTTCTGATAGGTCTCGTGCTCCTTGATGATCTCCCGCCGCCGTTCGTAGCTGGCCTCGGGGTAGTCGTAGTTGTATCCAATGTTGTCGAAGCTGAACGGGCCGTGGTTGTTCGTGTCCGTCTTGTGGTTCGGGATGGGGTCGAACTTGTGGAAAAACTCGCGCCAGCCGGCGTCGAAGATGCGCAGGATCAGCTCATACTGGCTGGCATCGTAGCCCTCCGGCTTGGGGAAGGGGACGCGGTTGGCGGGATCGTTCGTGTAGCAGGAGCGGAAGCAGTAGGCCTGCACACGGTGGTCGCCCTCGCCTTTGACGCCAGGATGCTCCGTGCTGATGCGCGCCAGCACGCCGCTATTCGGGTCGCCCGGCACCTTGTAGGGGCTGACGGTCTTCTCCACGGCGCCGAAGTGGTGCTTGTGATGCAGCACGCCCACCTGGACGCCGTTCCACTCCTCGCCATGCACGCTGTTGGCCTCGCGTCCCACATGGTAATCCACCCCGGCGGCGGCCAACAGGTCGCCCTCATAGGTCGCGTCCAGGAACATCTTCCCCTCATAGGTCCTGCCATCCAGCGTCGTGATCGAGACGATGCGCCCGCCCTGCTTTTTCACGCCCTTTTCGCGGTCGAGCCAGGCCTCGCGCACCACGGGGATGTCCAGCTCCCTGACCCATGCATCGAAGATGTTCTCCGCCACATGCGGCTCAAAGATCCACATCGTGCGCGCCTCGCCATCCATCGCCGCCGTACCCTGGCCCTTGTTGCCGTACTCCTCCTGCTTCTGCTGCCGCCAGGCCTCCGGCTTCTGGTAGTGCAGATAGACGCGGTGGTAAAACTCGCGCGACAGCCCGCCGATCACCGCCTTGTTGCCGCTGTCCGTCCAGCCGAGGCCGCCGCTCGTCAGCCCGCCCAGATGCTTGTCCGGGCTGACGATGATGACGGACTTGCCCATCTTTTTCACCTGCACCGCCGCCGTGATGGCCGCGCTCGTGCCGCCATAGATGACCACATCATGCCCGGCAGCGGCGGCAGACAATGACGGAAGAATGAACGCGGTAAGGGTGGTCAGTTTCATGACCACACCCCTGCCCGGATGGCCTGCTTTGTCAATTCAGGACCCGCTACCCAGCGCTTCACGCAATCCCGTCCAGCGCCTGCGGCTCGTCTGCTTTTTGACCGCCATCTCCAGCGCTTTCGGATCACCCACGAGCACCACCAGCCGCCGCGCGCGAGTCACCCCCGTGTAGAGCAGGCTGCGCTCCAGCATCACGAAATGCTGCGTGCTCACCGGCATCAGCACGCAGGGAAACTCGCTGCCCTGGCTCTTGTGAATGGTCAGCGCGTAGGCCGGCTGCAATTCATCCAGCTCCCCCGGCTCATAGTCCACCAGGCGGCCTCCCTCGAAGCGCACGCTCACCTTCAGCGGCTCCGTCTCGATGGCCGAAATGTGGCCGATGTCGCCGTTGAAGACCTCCTTCTCGTAGTTGTTCCGCGTCTGGATCACCTTGTCCCCCGCGCGGAAGGTGGTGCCGAAGCGCTCGATCTCATACTTGATCTCGTTCGGCGGGTTGAGGGCGTTTTGCAGCGCCTCATTGAGCGCGCGCGTGCCCAGCGGGCCGCGGTTCATCGGCGTCAGCACCTGGATGTCAGACACCGGGTCAAAGCCATACTTTGCGGGCAGGCGGGTGCGCGCGAGCTGCACGAGCGTCTCGCGGATCGCGTCGGGATCGCTTTCCTCCAGGAAAAAGAAATCGCTCGCGCGCGAGGGGCGCAGGTCCGGCACGCGGCCTTGATTGATGTCATGCGCGCTGGTGATGATGCGGCTTTCCGCCGCCTGGCGGAAAATCTCCGTCAGCCTCACACAGGGCACCGCGCCGCTGGCGATGAGGTCGTGCAACACCATGCCCGGCCCCACGGAGGGGAGCTGGTCCGCGTCACCCACCAGCAGCAGATGCGCGTCCTCCGGCAGCGCCGCCAGGAAGTGGTGCATCAGCGGCGTGTCCACCATCGAGGACTCATCGCAGACAAAGGAATCCCCCTCCAGCCGCCGTCCGCGGTGCCTGCCCCACGCGCCGCCGCCCTGCGCCTCCAGCAGCCGGTGCAGCGTGCGCGCCTCCATTCCCGTGCTCTCCGCCAGGCGCTTCGCCGCGCGGCCCGTGGGCGCGGCCAGCACGATCTTCATTCCCGCCTCCGCCAGCACGGTCAACAGCGTGTTCACCAGCGTCGTCTTGCCCACACCCGGACCGCCCGTCAGGATGAGGCACCTTTCCTTCAAAGCCGCCCGCACCGCCTCCGCCTGGCTCGGTGCCAGCGTCTTGCCCGTCTTTTGCGCGGCATCCGCCAACGCCGCCTCCACATCCAGCGCCGGCCACCCTGGCGGCTGCGCGCGCAGCTCGCGCAAACGCCGGGCCACGGCCTGCTCCGCCGCGCGCAGGTGCGGCAGCCACAGATGCGGCGCGCCCTCCAGCGGCTCCCGCGCCAGCGCCTGCTCCGCCAGCAGGGTCTCCAGCGCCGCGCTCACCGCCTCGGCACCCGCCCCCACGAGCTGCATCGTCTGCTCCACCGCCTTCGACTCCGGCAGGCAGGAATGCCCCCCGCTCGCCGCCGCCGACAGCGTGTGCAGCACCGCCGCGCGCACCCGCTCCGGCGCGTCCTCCGCCATGCCGAGTTGGCGGGCGATCTGGTCCGCCGTCTTGAAGCCGATGCCGTGAATGTCCTGCGCCAGCCGGTAAGGGTTCGCCTTCAGCACCGCCACCGCCTCCTCCCCGTAGGTCTTGTAAATGCGCAGCGCGCGCGCGGAGCTGACACCGTGCTCGTGCAGGAAGATCATGATCTTGTGAATGCTCCGCTGCCGCAGCCACGACTCGCGAATCTCCAGCCGCCGCTTCCGCCCGATGCCCTCCACCTCCTCCAGCTTCGCCGACTCGTGCTCGATGATTTCAAACACGCCCTTGCCAAACCGCTCCACCATCCGCCGCGCATACGCCGGACCGATGCCCTCGATCAAGCCGCTGCCCAGGTAACGCTCGATGCCCTCCGGCGAATCCGGGCGCGTCAGCCGCAGTGTCTCCGCCTTGAACTGCCGCCCGTGCTCGCGCGAATTTTCCCACACACCCGAGGCATGGAACTCCTCCCCCGCCACCACGCGCGGCGCTCGCCCGATGAGGCCCACCGCCTCCCGCCGCTCCTGCGGCACCACCGTAAGCGTCATCCGAGACACCTTGGACTGCGCTTTGGCGGATGCTACGCGGCG
>ERZ761607.328-NODE-328-length-92116-cov-6.353526_pt1 | contig 92116 bp, 51 predicted proteins | sample MGYA00511164_ERZ761607 | MGnify/ENA primary metagenome ERZ761607 (study PRJEB28899, sample SAMN02445080) | bioreactor sludge metagenome | biome: EBPR sludge | place: Australia: Brisbane, Thorneside Wastewater Treatment Plant | collected 2011-06-22 ...
GCTTGATGATGGAAAGAGTACGTTCGATGGCCATGAATGATTCTCCAAACGGAAAGCAGTCAATAAAAACAACAGCAAATCATATCGCTAGAAACACAACCTCGTATTATACCGCCACCCGCGTGCAAATCCGAAATTGCCGGAGCATGAAAAACAAGCTCTACGGGGAGCGGGCCGCGCCACGCCGTCATCACCGTGGCGCGCTCCTGAACGCCCTCGTGACGACATCTGCGGCGCCTGTTGGCAATAGCGCGCCGGCCAGCTGAGGAGTGCCGACGAGCCAGGATCCGAGTCGCTCCGACGCTTGCTCTAGAGCGCCCCCGGATCGAAACCGGTTTCGCTGTACACCGACTGCAGGAGATCCTCGCCGATACGTGGCGCCATTTCCTGGTGCACCGGGATGAGCGCCTTCTTGAACGCCCGGCGCTGCTCCGGCGTCGGCACATGGATACGGGTCTTGCCGCTCCGGCGCACCGATTCGAGATCTTGATCGTTCTGTTGCTTGGCGATCTGGTTGGTGTAGTCAGTCGCATCCTTCATCGCCAGATCGAGTTGGCCGCGAACGTCCGCCGGCAAAGCCTCCCAGAACTTCTTGTCAACGATCACCACGTAACCCAGGTAACCGTGCTCGGTCATCGTCAGGTGTGACTGAACCTCGAACATCTTCTGTGTGTAGAGGTTGGAAATCGGGTTCTCCGTGCCATCGACAACGCCGATCTTCAACGCTTGATAGACCTCTGAAAACGCCATCACACGCGGAATGGCGTCGAGTGCCAGCATTTGCGCTTCGAGTACCTTCGATGGCTGAATGCGCATCTTCTTGCCTTTCAGGTCCGCGGGCACGAAGATCGGTGCATTGGCTGAAAACGACTTGAAACCATTGTCCCAATAGGCCAAGCCGACAATTCCTTTCGGCTCCAGCTTCCTGAAGAGACTCTTGCCGATCGGCCCCTGCGTCACCTTGTGCAGTTCGGCATAGCTGTCGAAGATGTATGGCAGATCATAAAGCTCGAACTCCCTGACTCCCAGCAGGCTAAATTTGGCCAGCGACGGTGCAACCATCTGTACCGCACCGAGTTGCAGCGCTTCAAGCTCCTCCTTGTCTTTGTATAGTGTCGAATTGGGATAGACTTCGACCTTCACCCGGCCGTTGGTCCGCTCGGCGGCACGCTTGGCAAAGAACTCCGCGCCCAGGCCCTTGGGCGTATCCGGGGCCACGACATGGCTGAACTTGATGACGATCGGGTCTTCCGCCTGGGCCGAGAGCGACATGGTGGAAATCACGAGGGCGAGCAGGGCCAAGAGCAGACTGCGGGTAGTCATAGACGCTCCTCTGTGCAAAAACTGATTGTGCAATCAAGCAATTACTGTTCTGGATGAGCGAATACTACAAGAATCGGCGCTGACGAATATTGTGGAAATCCGTGATGCGAAGCGTCCGTAGGCCGCGCAGCCGAACGCACGCGGTGAGCGCCTGCACTGCCTTGGGTAGCAAATGAAGAAGATGGCCCGCGATGAAAGACACCTATCTCCCCTACCAGAGTGAGCGCCGACGACCGCTTGCCCAAAACTGGTCGCACTGGTATCTCTCGATCCTCAAGCTGGCCGTCGGATTGCTTCTGATCCTGCTGATCGCGCTGCTCTGGCTGTTGCGCCAGAACGAGATCGATGAGCAACGTTCGACCCTGATTGCCGACGTGCTGTGGCTCGAGCAGAGCGTCCGCTTTCACTTGGAGGGCAACTCGGAACAACTGCGGCAACTCGCACTGGATCTCACCCGGACCAAGGATGACGGTACGCTGTTCACGCTGCGCGCCAGGCATTTCCTCAAGAACAACCCGGAACTCCAGCAGATGCTCTGGCTCGACGGGACCGCCACCGCGGCGCACGGAATGCCGACGCGAAACCTGCCGCGGCGCGGCGGCAAGGATGCGCGTGAGGCTCCCCTCAGCCGCGCCATCGAACTCGCGCAGCTGGGTAAACCAACCTACAGTGATGCCTACCGGGCAGAAAACGCAGCCCAGTTCGAAGTCTACGTACCGATCTTCGACGGCGATAAGTATGCCGGCACGCTGCTCGCTGTCTATTCGCTTGATGGCCTGCTCAAACAACACGTTCCCTGGTGGTTCGCCAAGAAGTATCAGGTCCGCATCCTCGACGGCAATGGCAATGTACTGGCCAGCAAGTCAAAAATCGACGCCGCGCCAACGACAATCAGTTACCCGGTCATCTTTGACCCACCGGGCTATGGCATGGTGCTCCAGGTTACCGCCTACCGTGGCGCCGACAACCTCGCACAGACTCTGATTGCTGCGCTGATCATCATTCTGGCTGGCGCGGTTTTCTGGAGTCTGTGGGCGGTGCGCGGATTGATCCAGAGGCGCCTCTACGCCGAACAGGCGCTGCGCACGGAATACGCTTTCCGCAAGGCGATGGAAGACTCGCTGATGGTCGGCATGCGCGCGCGCGACATGGAGGGGCGGGTAAGTTACGTCAACCCGGCCTTCCTGCAGATGGTCGGATTCAGCGCCGGTGAACTGATCGGCCTGGCGCCGCCAATGCCCTACTGGGCCCCGGAGGAAATGGAAAGAACGCTGCAACTGCACAACGACGTTCTTGAGGGCAAGGCCCCGCACGAGGGTTTTGAAATCCGCCTGATGCGCAAGGATGGCAGCCGCTTCGACGCGCTGGTCTACGAGGCCCCGCTGATTGATGCGGATGGCCAGCAGACTGGCTGGATGGCATCCATCATCGACGTCACCGCACGCAAGCACGCTGAGGAACTCGCCCAGCAACAGCAGGAGAAATTGCAGGTCACGGCACGCCTGGTGACCATGGGCGAGATGGCTTCGACGCTGGCACATGAACTGAATCAGCCCCTGGCAGCGATCACCAGCTATAACACCGGCTGCCTGAACAAGCTCGAGTCAGGCAACTTCAGCGCCGAACAGCTCAAGGAGGCCCTCGAAAAACTGGCGGTTCAGGCCCAACGCGCCGGCCACATCATCCGGCGCGTACACGACTTCGTGCGCAAGAGCGAACCCAAGCGAGTACCCTGCGATCTCGCCGAAGTAATCGACGACAGCGTCGGCTTCATCGACGGTGCAGCCAAAGCACGCGGCGTGCGGATCGTCCGCGAGATCCAGGGCATGCGCCCGGAACTCCTGGCCGACCCGGTAATGATCGAGCAGGTGCTGCTCAACCTGATGCGCAACGGCATTGAGGCAATGCGCCACACGCCGTCCGAGCTGCGCCGACTGACCGTCAAGCTCAGCCAGCTTGACAGACAGCAAATGGAGATCCGAGTCATCGATCGTGGTCCCGGCATTCCACCTGAAGTCGAAGAAAAGCTATTCACCCCCCTGTTCTCGACCAAGGCCGAGGGCATGGGCATGGGCCTGAACATCTGCCGCTCGATCATCGAAGTCCACCACGGCCGCCTGTGGGTTGAAGCCAACCCTGACGGCGGCTCGATTTTCATCATCACTCTTCCGATTGCCCACCAATGACTCCACACGCCTATCTCGTCGACGACGACGATGCAATCCGCGACTCACTTGGCTGGCTACTCGAGTCGCGTGGTGTGCCCTGCCTGAGCTACCCCTCGGCCGAAGACTTCCTGGCGGCCTGGAATACTTCGCTACCCGGCTGCATCCTGCTCGACATCCGCATGGACGGGATGAGTGGCCCCGAGCTTTTTGACCTCTTGTGCCAACGTGGCAGCACTTTGCCAGTGATCTTTCTGACCGGTCACGGCGACGTGCCCATGGCCGTCTCGGCCCTCAAGCAAGGTGCTTTCGACTTCGTGGAAAAGCCCTGCAACGACAACGAGCTGGTCAATCGCGTGATTGAAGCCCTGCAACTCGATGAAAATCAGCGCCTCGCCGCCGCTGATAGTGATTCGGTTAACAGCCTGACCAGCCGGCTCACGACACGCGAAAAGCAGGTCATGGATCTAGTGCTGGCCGGCACGCTGAACAAGGTCATCACCGACGAACTGCAAATCAGCATGCGTACGGTCGAAGTACATCGAGCCAATCTTTTCGAAAAAATGGGCGTTCGCACAGCTGTCGAGCTCGCACAGCTGCTGGCCGGCAAGCGCTGAGCAGCCCCGCCGCTAGCCCTCCGCCTGGCCGTTGCAGACAGCCGGCGCCCCCGGCAGCGGAAAGCCGCTGAGCCCGCGCCCAGCACTGCCTTCCCAGACCGGCTCGACGCCCTCCTCATCCGACGCACAGGCAAACGCGGCGTCAACGCCCAGTCCGGCAACCCAGATCAACCGTTCGCCGCAGCACAACAGCGGCAGGCGCGCTCGCTCCCAGGGCGGCACGGCCGCTTCCTGCAACAGTTTGCGCAACGTCCTCGCCGGTCGCCGTGAATCGGGCCGCAGGCGCTCACCGCCCTGCCGGACGCGGAGAACGACCGGAGAAGCGGCAAGCAAGCGACTGCTGATGCCCCTTCCCATCCCGCGAACGAAGGCCACCCGCCCATCGCCCCACGCCAGCGTCAGTTCGCCATTCCAGGGCACCACGAGATCCACAAGGGCCGGGCGCTGCCCAACGACATACAACCGGCCCCGATAGGCATGCACTTCGCCATCCGCGGTGGCAATGCAGGTCTGCGAACCAGCCGTCGCCGTCTTCAGCTGCCGTAGCGCTTCGTCAAGCCAGCGCGCTTCCGGCGCGCGAAAGCCGCTTGCCAGAAGTTCCGATCGCAACAGGTTGCGCGCTCGCGGCGGTGAAAGCATATTGAAAGGCGCCAGAGCAATGTGCCCGCCCTCACCGGTCAGGCTTGCGCGATCGGCCGTTGCCAGTTCATCGAGAAGCTCTCTCGCCTCCGCGAAATGGCGCGCCGCACGCGCCAGCGCCCGAGCGGCACCCGGGAATTGCACCGCGATGCGCGGCATGATTTCGCCTCGCAGGTAGTTTCGCCGATAGTGGGCATCCCTATTACTTTCGTCTTCGATCCACGCCAAGGAATGCGTTTCTGCATAGCGCACTATGAGCGACCGCGAAACATCGAGTAGCGGGCGAATCAGGCGCGGGCCGTTGGTCAGCGGCCGCTCGGCAGGCATTCCAGCGGCACCGGCAACACCCGCCCCGCGCAGCAACCGGAACAGAACCGTCTCAGCCTGATCGTCACGATGATGGGCCACTGCCAACCAGTCGGCTCGACTAGCGGCGAACGCCGCATGACGCACGCGCCGCGCCGCGCCTTCAAGACCTTCACCGCTGACACGCGGCACCTCCACCCGAGCTATGTCCAGCGGCACTTGCAGGCGTTGACAGAAGTCGCCGCAAAAACCCGCCCAGGCACCGGCATTGCCGCTCAGTCCGTGATCAACGTGTATCGCCGAGAGCTTGACCTGTAGCCCCGAGCGACGCAGGCCGTCGAGCGCGTGCAGCAACACCACCGAGTCGACGCCACCAGATAGCCCAACGCACAAACGAGCTCCGGGCAGCAACCGCGTCTCGAGAAACGCCGTCAGCGTCCCCAGAATCGGGGCTGCAGCGTCCGCCGCCGAGCCTGCCTTACTGTGAAAGTCGCGCCAACGACTCAAGAAGCTCCCTCTCTCCCTTCGCGAGAGAAGGCCTGCGGGTGAGATCGGGAATTTGGGGCGCATGCGCCCTGCCCGGCGAATGATTCCGGCTTGCAAGCCGGAATGCGCACTGCAAGTGGAGGGGAAACGGTCATGACTCTCATCATCTGGGGCGTCTCGATCGTCATAACCGTCATGACCGTCATGACCCCTAGCGGCGTGCCTGCTCTTTGACCCGGCCATAGGCCATCAGACGCTCAAGGCGGGTCGTGAGCAAGTCGCGGGTCGGCACCGGTGCCAGTTTCTGCAAAGCCTCCTGCAAAGCCGCCTTGAGGTTTCTCGCCATCGCCTGATGTGCACGATGCGCACCACCAGTCGGTTCTTCGACGATGCTGTCGATCAAGCCCAGCGCCAGTAAGCGCGGCGCGGTAATACCCATGATTTCTGCCGCGGTGCTTGCTTTTTCCGCGCTCTTCCAGAGAATGGTCGCGCAACCCTCAGGCGAAATCACCGAGTAGGTCGAGTACTCCAGCATCTGAACCACATCGCCAACGCCGATGGCCAACGCGCCGCCCGAGCCACCTTCACCGATGACTGTGACGATGATCGGCACTTTCAGCTCAGCCATTACGTAGAGATTGCGACCAATCGCCTCGGACTGCCCACGCTCCTCTGCGTCGATGCCCGGGTATGCTCCTGGAGTATCGATGAAGGTAAAAACCGGAATACGGAACTTCTCGGCCAGTCGCATCAGGCGCAAAGCCTTGCGATAGCCCTCCGGACGCGGCATACCGAAGTTGCGGAAAATCTTTTCCTTGGTGTCGCGACCCTTCTGGTGACCAATCACCATCACCGGCTGACCGTTGAAGCGTGCCAAGCCGCCGACAATTGCATGGTCGTCGGCAAAGGCACGATCACCGTGCAATTCCTCGAAGTCGGTGAAGATCAGCGACAGGTAATCGAGCGTGTAAGGGCGCTGCGGATGGCGCGCCACCTGCGACACCTGCCAGGCCGAAAGCTTGGCATAGGTGTCCTTGGTGAGAGTCTGGCTTTTCTTCTCGAGGCGGCTGATTTCGTCGGAAATATCGACCGCAGAATCGTCCTGAGCAAAGCGCAGCGCTTCAATCTTGCCTTCGAGATCGGCGATCGGTTGTTCAAAGTCGAGGAAACTGGTTTTCATCAGGCCCAACCGTATTGGTAAACATGCGGGTTCAGAATAGCCCGGCATTCTACCGCGAAACAGCGCGCTGGGCTTTGCTGCAAAAAGCGAACCCGGCGAAGTCCGTACGCGAAGAAGAAGCGGGTCGAGGCTGCGCCAACGCTAGCAGGCCGCCCGCAGTCACCACGAGCGCCGGCGTTTTGGCTTGCTTCACGAAAAAAAGGGGCAGAGGACGCAAGCTGCGCTCGGCACGGCATTAGTACATGGCTATCGCCAGTTGCAGACCGCTATCGTCAAGCGGGAAGAAACTGCGGCCCAGCCGAGCAGGGCCGCGATGATCACAAAAAAAGCCGCCGCAGTCCTCCAGGAGGTCAGCGGCGGAAGAATGCTGCGTTCGGGCAGAAGGGGCAGTCGTGGGGCCGTGAAGCTGAAACTATGTGACTCCGTGACTCTGCCCAGGGATGCTTCTGCTAGCTGCCTACTTGATTACCAGTTCCGGCCCCATCAGAGCGTAAGGCAAGGCGGTGGAGATCCACGGCACATAGGTGACGATGACCAGGAAGATCATCAACACGCCGACAAAAGGCATCGCCGCTTTCACCACCGTCGCCAGACTCATGTTGGTAATCCCGGAGGTCACGAACAGGTTCAGACCGATCGGCGGCGTAATCATGCCGATCTCCATGTTCACCACCATGATGATACCCAGATGGATCGGGTCAACACCCAGCTCCATGGCGATCGGAAAGACCACCGGCGCGACGATGACCAGCAGACCGGAAGGCTCCATGAACTGGCCACCGAGAAGCAACAGGATGTTCACCGCAATCAGGAAGGTGAACCAGGTGAAGCCCGCTTCCAACATCCATGCGGTAATGTCCTGTGGAATACGTTCCGCCGCCAGGGTGTGGGCAAACAGCAGTGCGTTGGCAATGATGAACATCAGCATTACCGTGGTACGGGTAGCGTGCAGTATGGTCGCCCGCGACTCGGTGCCAAACAATGCCGGGAAGAAGTTCTTGGCCAGCAAGACCAGGTTCCGACGCCAGATGCCCAGACCACCCATCAGGCACTTCGCTATCGATCCATGCTCACGGCCAACCTTGACCAGATAGCCGATGAAGATGGCGGCCGACATCAGCAAGCCCCAGAACGCCCGTATCTTGCCGGTCGCTTCCATGCCGTCGGTGGCGAAAAACGACAGGATCATCCAGACCATGAAGAACGACACCGCGTAGACGCCGGCGTTGAAACCGACACGGGCCGACTGGTGGTCGGAGGCCTCAACCCAGGGTGCCTCCTTCAAAGGCCCCATGTCGCGATAGACGAACAACGCTACCAGAATGGAGTAGACCGCGGCGACAACGGCGGCTTCCGTAGGCGTGAACACACCGCCATAGATGCCGCCCATGATGATCACCACCAGAAACAGACCCCAGCCGGCTTCCTTGGCACCATCCATGATCGCGCCGAAACCCCGCCACTCTTCTTTCGGCAGCCCCTTGATTCGGGCAACGATATAGATGGCCCCCATCAGCATCAGACCGGCCAACAACCCCGGAACAACACCGGCCAGGAACATCCGTCCAACCGAAACGTCAGTTGCAGCCGCGTAGACCACCATCACGATCGACGGTGGAATCAGGATACCGAGGGTACCGGCGTTGCAGATGATGCCCGCCGCGAACTCCTTTGAATAACCGACCTGCCGCATGCCGGCAATGGCGATGGTACCGATCGCGACCACGGTCGCTGGCGAAGAACCCGACAAGGCTGCAAACATCATGCAGGCCAGCACCGAGGCCATGGCCAAGCCACCCTGGAAGTGGCCAACACTGGCGATCGCGAAATTGATCAGTCGCTTCGCCACCCCCCCTGTCGACATGAATGCCGAGGCCAGGATGAAGAACGGAATAGCCAGCAGCGTGTAATTCTGTCCTGCGCCAAACAGCTGAATGGCCACCGACGACAAGGAGTCGTGGGAAAAGAAGGTGACGAAAAGTATCGACGACAAGCCGAGAGCAACGCCGACCGGAACACCGATAAACAGCAGGCCAAGCACCATCGCAAAAAGAAAGAGAGAGTTCATCCTTGGTTCCTTAGTCGTTTAGTCTTTCAAGATGTGCTTGTTCTCTTCGACCATGTCTTCTGCTTCATGGCCGCTGATGAGGAGCTTGCGATGGCCGGTTGCGATATCGACGAAAGCCTGCAAGGAACGGAACGCCATCAGCGCCAAACCAAGCGGCAAGATCAGCAATAGCAGCCAGCGGTGAATACGGGACTGAATACCAAAGGCATCCTGCACGAATCCGGGGTAGTGCAATTCCTCCGAACCAATGCCGATCTTGTACATCTTCAGCCAGTAGTCGATGGCTCCACCCCTGGTATCGACGCCGAACAGGGCCACCCAGGATGAATCGAGCAGTACGAGACCGTAGAGCAAACAGCAGGCCGCGCCAACCAAGGACAGTGTTTTAGTGACCGGTGAGGGAACGGCCTTGATGACGATGTCAACACCCAGGTGCAGGCTGGTGCGCAGACCGTAACCCATACCCAGAATGATCAACCAGGAAAAGGCCGTGGTGTTGTATTCGAGGGCCCCCGACCAGCCGGTATTGAAGCCGTAGCGGGCGACCACCTGGAAAAAGGCCACCGCCATGATAGAGGTGATCACCAGCACGAGAAGCGATTCCTCGGCGTGCGCCATGGCCTTCGGGAATTTCTTTTCGAGAGCCCAGAGAATTACTATGAAAATCAGAAGGTAAATGTGAAACCAGTAAGCTCCCATGGCATACACCTTTAGTCATGTTCTTGAAAGAATGCGATCGCGCCAACGACGCGAGCTCGCAACGGACGACACCGCCGAGAGCAAGGCCGAGGACACTCGGGCGATCCGATTCATGATGCTTCCGCTTGCGGGCCCAAGGAAAAGGGCCAGAACAAGCCTGGCCCTTTTTCTATCTGGTCAGTTACGAACCAGCCGCAGCCTTGATGGTGTCTGCGCCGATTTCCTTCTCGAATTTCTTCCACACCGGCGTCATGGCATCCACCCACTTCTTGCGTTGCTCCGGAGTCAGCTTGTTGACCTTGCCGCCGGCCTTGATGATGTTCTCACGGTTCTTCGCTTCGTCCGCTTTGACTGCCTCGTTGGTTTCGTTGGAAACCTCATCGACGATTTTCAGGAACTGATCGCGAACAGCCGGCTTGAGGCTGTTGAGCCACTCTGCCGAGGTCATCAATAGATACGCCAGCAACTGATGGTTGGTCTCCGTCGTGCTGTTCTGAACTTCGAAGAACTTCTGGGTATAGATGTTCGACCAGGTGTTTTCCTGCCCATCGACAACGCCGGTCTGCAGCGCGCCATAGACTTCAGCGAAGGCCATTGGCTGCGGCGAGGCGCCCATCGCGTCAATCATCGCCTTGGCCACATCGGAGGTCTGCACGCGGAACTTCAAGCCTTTGGCGTCGGCGGGCACGATCAGCGGCTTGTTGGCCGAAAAGTACTTCATGCCCGACATCCAGTAACCTAGCCCGACAAAGCCGACGCCTTCCATCGACTTGAGAAGCTTCTTACCCTCGGGCGAGTTGGTGAAGCGGATCGCCTGATCAATATCGACGAAGATGAACGGCAGATCAAAGACGCCAAGCTTGGGCGTATAGGAGCCAAACTTGGAGAGCGATGGAGCCAGCAACTGCACGTCACCGACGAGCAGCGCCTCAAGTTCCTTACTGTCGCCGAACAAGGTGCTGTTGGGATAAACCTCGATGCACATCTTGCCGTTCATATCCTTGTTGACGCGTTCGGCCAGACGATTCGACGCGACCACCTTCGGGTGCGTCGAGCCACCGGTCACATGGCTGAGCTTGGCGACCACTTCACCCTTGTCACATTGCGCCGACGCCGCCGTGGCGCTTACCGCCATGGCAATCGCTGTCAGGGTCATGCTGATCTTCTTCATGTGCTTCATGCGATCTCCTCCTTAAGGAAAGTTACTACGTGTGAATATTTTGTCTTCTCGGTCTGGCAAACAGGGTGCCTGCGGCGCAAAGAATAATCATTCTAGCCCCGCAAACGCAAGCGTCAGCCATCGTCGCGAACTCCATCGACGGCCCTTCTGACCATCACCGGTGCGAAAGATCCTGCACTCCGCGGCTCACCGACAGAGCGCAGAGGCCGAACGTTGCGAGGACACTGGCAAGCGCGTTCTTCTGGGCGCAGGACGCGGCAGCACATCGGCTTCGCGAAGAAAAGTTGTTCGTCAGCAAGCATTTGTGTGATCGACACCCCTCCGGTTCGACGCCGATTCTGACCGATCACCTGCTCAAGGGCCATTGTGGATTTCCGCAAGAGAGACGCTTCGCCAAGCGATCGAAGCGCGGCTCGGTCTGGTGGCGAGTTGCATGTGTCGCAGGAATTCGGGCCACCTGATCGGGTCAAGCTCTCGGGTTCGAAAACATCGCAAAACATGCTTTCGTCACTAGGTGGAGCAGGCTCGTTTCACGAACCTTGGGCTGGTAGCCAGAAGCAGGCCGGCAAGCACCTGATTCGACGTTCACACACCAGTCGGCAAACCGCCGCCGAACGGCGCGCTGCCGTTTCCGCTTGCCATCGTGCAACTCGCGCCGACATCACAGCGCCGTTAAGGCAGCTACCTGGCCGCCGGCTGAAAGCCGAGCTTGCTGGCAAAGCGGAGAAGCCTGGAGCAACGGGCAACGAACGGCGGATGGCCGCGCTGTGCCGCGATCGAGGATCGTCAAGCTAAAGTTCCAAACTTCGCCAGCCGCTTGCCGATTGACGGCAGCGGCGACCGCTACCTATACTGCCGCCCGATCCTCTGCATGCCCCATGCCCCAGCGACGATTTGCGCGCACCGGCGGCAGCAGCCCGGAATCCAGACCGAATCTCGCAGTCATTGAGGAAATCCTGATGCGCCGAACGAAGATTGTAGCCACCATCGGGCCCGCCACCGCGACACCGAGCACCCTGCGACGGCTCCTGGCGGCGGGTGTTGACGTCGTGCGACTCAACGCGGCGCACTCGGATATGAAGACGCACAGCAATAATGCGCGCCTGGTACGTGAACTGGCCAGCGAGCTTGGACGCAGCGTCGGCATTCTCGTTGACATGCCCGGCCCGAAGATCCGGACAGGCCTCGTCGAGGGCGACGAAGTGGAACTGGAGAACGGCCAGGAGTTCGTGCTGACCACGGCTAGCGACGACAGCATCGGCAACGCACAGCACGTATCGACGACCGTGCCCGATCTTGCGCAATGGGCTTGCCCGGGCGACGAGGTCTACCTCGCCGACGGGGCGATCGTGCTGCGCATACTCGAATCGGTGGGCCGGGACGTGCGCACCGAAGTTGTCCGCGGAGGCACCCTGCGCTCGCGAAAGGGCATGCATTTGCCGCGTGCCGAGGCACACGTTGAACCCTTCACCGCCCGCGACGCCCTGGCTCTGGAAATGGCCATCGCCGCCAAAGTTGACTTCCTCGGGTTATCGTTCGTGCGCCGTGCCGACGACGTCGAGCGCGTGCGCGCCATGCTCCCCAAGCGCGGCATGCGCCCGGCGCTGGTACCCAAGATCGAGACCGCCGCCGCGGTGGACAACCTCGCTGGAATCATCGAAGCCGCCGACGCAGTGATGGTCGCCCGCGGCGACCTCGGCATCCAAATGCCGGCGCGACGCGTGCCATTGCTCCAGAAGGAAATCATTCGTGCCTGCAATATGGCGGGGAAGCCGGTGATCACCGCCACCCAGATGCTCGAGTCGATGACCCGCTCGCCCCTGCCGACCCGCGCCGAGGTCAATGACGTGGCCAATGCCGTGCTCGATGGCACTGATGCCCTGATGCTCTCGGAAGAAACCGCCGTCGGACTGTTCCCCTACGAAACCGTGCGCATGATGGGCGAAGTTGCCGAGTCGGCCGAGGACTCGCCACACGAGCACGTTCATCCCGCCGCGATCTCCGCCGCTGCCGCCGACCGCGTCGCCTGGGCCGTGGCGCACGCCGCAGTGCAAGCGGCCGAGGACCTCAGCGTCGCCGCGATTCTCTGCCCAACACGCAGCGGCCTGACCGCGCATCGTGTCGCAGCCTTCCGTCCGAGGATGCCGATCGCCGGCATCTCGACCGCCCCGCAAGTCCTCGGCGGCCTCAGCCTGGTGTGGGGCGTACAACCACTACTGGTTCCCGACAATTCCGACGGCGATCAACTGCGCCTGGCCATCGCCGCAGCTCGCAGTGCGGGACTCGCTCGTGATGGTGACCTGGTAGCGGTCGTTTTCGGTTCCACCGGGCCCCGTGCCGGCAGCACCGACAGCGTGCGCATCGTCCGCGTCTGAGCCACATGCGACCGGGGCACGGCCGACCCGGGCAAGCAGGCAGGCAGACGGACGAACCGGGCAGCGCGTAGTCCTCGAGTCGACCGGTCTGGAAGATGCCGCGGCCAGCAAGCCCCACGCACCGCACAGATCTGCCGCCGCGCCGATCTACCCCCTTGGCCTGTCGCTGCCACTGGGTTACGCTCCGCCTGTCGCCACCTCTGCACGGAACCAGACCATGTACGCTTCGTCCGCTTCGCACCCCGCCATAGCCATCAAGATCGCCTGCCTCGGCATCGCTGCCCTGCTGCTGGCTGCCTGCGGCAAGGAACCGGAAGTGGCCGCGCCGCCGCCAGCGGTTGCCGCCGCTCCCGGCGCCACCGACGCCGAGAAGGTGCTCAACGTCTACAACTGGTCGGACTACATCGACCCGGAAACCGTCAAGGAATTCGAAACCAAGTACGGGATCAAGGTCAATTACGACGTCTTCGATTCCAACGAAGTGGTCGAGACCAAGCTCCTGGCGGGCAATACCGGTTACGACCTGGTGATGCCCTCGGCCCAGTTCATGGAGCGTCAAATCAAGGCCGGCGTCTTCCGGAAGCTGGACAAGGCGCTGTTGACGAATCTCGGCAACATGGATCCGTCGATCATGCAGCGCGTCGCCTTGCACGATCCGGACAACGCGCATTCCATTCCCTATATGTGGGGAACAGACGGCATTGGCTATAACGTCGACCAGATCAAGCAGATCATGCCCGACGCGCCACTGGACTCCTGGGCACTGGTGCTCGATCCGAAGGTCGCCGCCAAATTCAAGGATTGCGGAATCTCGATCCTCGATGCCGCCTCCGATATCCGCAGCATCGTCCTGATCTACCTCGGCAAGGATCCCAACAGCCAGGATCCCGAGGATCTGAAACTGGTCGAAGAGCAACTGATGAAAATCCGCCCCTATGTGCGCAAGATCAATTCATCGCAATACATCGAGGATCTGGCCAACGGCGAGCTGTGCATTGCGGTCGGTTACAGTGGCGACATACTGCAAGCCCGCGATCGCGCCAGGGAGGCCGGCAAGGGTGTGAATGTGGTCTACTCCGTGCCAAAGGAAGGGACGATCATCTGGTTCGACATGATGGCCATTCCCGCCGATGCCAAGCATCCGCACAATGCGCACCTGTTCATCGACTACCTGATGCAGCCACAAGTAGCCGCCAACAATTCCAATGCCGTGCACTATCCGAACGGCAATCTCGCTTCGGAGCAATTCATCAATCCCGAGGTCAAAAGCGATCCCAGCGTCTTCCCCAGCGCCGAGGTGAAAGCCAAGCTGTCACCCGAGCTGGCGGTTGGCGACGACTACAACCGTTTGTTGACCCGCAGCTGGACGCGCTTCCAGACAGGACAATGATGGCCAGAGATGGCCGCCGCCGAGCACGCGCCTTGCCGACCGCTGGCCTCCTGCGAATGGCTGGCCTCGTTCCTGGTCGCGTTGCCGGGATATTGCAAGCTGGCACCTGAATGGCTTCGTCGGCACCGGCCCCCACCCGCCCGAGTCATCCGTGGAACGATCCCGCCCTCGAGCCTTACATCCGTATCGAGCGGGTCAGCAAGAGCTTCTCCGGCTTTGTCGCCGTCGATGATGTCTCGCTGAACATCTATCGCAGCGAACTGTTTTGCCTGCTCGGTGGCTCGGGTTGCGGCAAGACCACGCTGCTGCGCATGCTCGCCGGCTTCGAAGAACCGAGCAGCGGCAAGATCCATATCGATGGCCTGGACATGAGCGGCATCCCGCCGTACGAGCGTCCGGTCAACATGATGTTCCAGTCCTACGCTCTTTTCCCGCACATGACCGTCGACCAGAACGTCGGCTTTGGTCTGAAGATGGAACATCGTCCCCGCTCCGAGATTGCCGACCGCGTCGCCCAGATGCTCAAACTGGTACGCCTTTCGGAGTTTGCCAAGCGCAAGCCGGAGCAGCTCTCGGGCGGGCAACGACAACGGGTCGCGCTGGCGCGAGCCTTGATCAAGCAACCCAAACTGCTGTTGCTCGACGAACCCCTTGGCGCCCTCGACAAAAAGCTGCGCGAGCACACCCAATTCGAGCTGGTCAATCTGCAGGAAGAGCTGGGGGTGACCTTCGTGGTCGTCACCCACGACCAGGAAGAGGCAATGACCCTCTCCTCACGCATCGGGGTCATGGACCACGGCAAGATCGTGCAGGTGGGAACACCGCAGGAGATTTACGAATCGCCGAGCAATCGCTTCGTGGCCGAGTTCGTCGGCTCGGTCAACGTCTTCGAAGGCCAGGTGACAGCCAGCGAGGCGGGTCGCATGCGCATCCGCTGTGCGGAACTCGAACAAGCGCTCGACGTGCTCAGCAACGCCGTTGCGGCGCCCCAGGCACGACTCTGGGTGGCGATTCGCCCCGAGAAAATCCAGCTCGCCTTGCAGCCGCCACAGGCCGCAAGCAACTGGACGCGCGGGCTGGTGAAGGAAATCGCCTATCTCGGCGACCTGTCGGTATTGCTGATCCGCCTTGAGTCCGGCAAGACCGTCCGCGTCACCCGCCCCAATGTCTGGCGTCACGAAGAAGAGAGCATCACCTGGGAACAGGAGGTCTATTTGCACTGGCACGACAGTAGCCCGATGATCGTCCGCGAATGAAACCAGACGCCCAGTCGCCTAAGGCCGCTGCGCCTGCGGCAGAACGATTAGCGGGTGGCAGCCGTCGCGCGCTCGACACCATCGGCCGGCTGCCGCCCTGCCGCTGGACGCAAGCGCTCCTGACGCGTTGGGGAATCAGCGCTCGCACCGCCGTCATAGCCGTGCCTTACCTGTGGCTGTTGTTGTTCTTCGCCGCCCCCTTCGTGATCGTGCTGAAAATTTCCTTTTCGGAAACGCAGATCGCGATGCCGCCGTATCAGCCCTTGCTGGAATGGGCCGGCGAGCGGCTCACGGACATCCGACTGGACGTCAATCCCGGCAATTTCCTGTACCTGATCGAGGACAGCCTGTATCTGCGCGCCTTCGCCAATTCGCTGCAGGTGGCGGCCGTGTCCACCCTGCTGGCATTGTTGATCGGCTACCCCCTGGCCTACGCCATCGCCCGCAGCGATCCGCGCTGGCGTGGAATTCTGCTGATGCTGGTGATTCTGCCTTTCTGGACCTCCTTCCTGCTGCGCGTCTATGCCTGGATCGGCATCCTGAAAAACAACGGTCTGCTCAACAACCTACTGATCTGGCTGGGCATTATCGATCAGCCGATCGTCATGCTGCAGACCGATTTCGCGACCTATCTGGGCATCGTGTACTGCTACCTGCCGTTCATGGTCATGCCGCTGTATGCCAATCTAGAAAAAATGGATCTCACCCTGCTCGAAGCCGCAGAAGACCTTGGTTGCCGCCCGCTGCGCGCCTTTGCCAGCATTACCCTGCCCTTGTCGCTACCCGGAATCGTTGCCGGCTGCATGCTGGTCTTCATACCGGCCGTCGGCGAGTACGTCATTCCCGCCCTGCTCGGACCAGCGGACTCCCTGATGATCGGCAAGGTGTTGTGGACCGAGTTCTTCAACAACCGCGACTGGCCCGTAGCGAGCGCGGTGGCCGTCGTCCTGCTGCTCCTACTGGTCGCGCCAATCATGTATTTCCAGCGCGTGCAGGGGCGGGAAAGCGGCGGGCGGCCATGAAAGACAAGGCCTCTCCCGTCAGGCTCTCGTTCCTGGTATTCGGCTTTGCCTTTCTGTACATCCCGATCCTGTCGCTGGTCTTCTACTCCTTCAACAGGTCGCGCCTGGTGACCGTCTGGGGAGGGTTTTCGACCGAGTGGTACGGCCGGCTGTTCGAAAACACGCAGATTCTCGATGCCGCCTGGCTTTCGCTGCGCGTCGCGGCCATGAATGCCACCGGCGCCACCATCCTGGGCACCCTCGCCGGCCTGGCCCTGGCGCGCTTTAGCCGCTTCCGTGGACGCACCTTGTTCACCGGCATGATCACCGCGCCGCTGGTCATGCCCGAAGTGATCACCGGCCTGTCGCTACTGCTGCTGTTCGTTGCCACTGAACAGGCTTTCGGCTGGCCCGAAGGCCGCGGCGTCAGCACCATCACCATCGCCCACATGACGCTGACCCTGTCCTACGTGGCGGTAATCGTGCAATCGCGGCTGTCGTCGCTGGACATCTCTCTCGAAGAAGCGGCCATGGATCTGGGCGCCCGACCGGCCAAAGTGTTTCTGCTGATCACGCTGCCGATCATCTCGCCGGCCCTGGTCTCGGGCTGGCTGCTGGCGTTCACCATCTCGCTCGACGACCTGGTGATCGCCAGCTTCGTCTCCGGTCCAGGCTCCAGCACTCTGCCGATGGTGATCTTCTCGAAAGTACGCCTGGGCGTCAGCCCCGACATCAACGCCCTGGCGACGATCATGGTTTCGCTGGTCACACTCGGCGTGATCATCGCCGGCGTCGTGATGCTGCGCAGGGAGCGTGCTCGGCAGCGCGATTTGCGCATGGCGTCAGCCTCGGACGCTTCGTGATCTGGCCGGTCGACGCTGGAAGCAAACTGCTGCCTTCCTTTCCGGGGTGCACCGCGTCACTTGCTACGGTCTCACACGAAAGCTGCGATTGCTTTTGCCGTCAGTCCGGACAGCAACGGGCGGGCAATGCTCATCTTCGCAGTTGCTCACCGCCGGCGTGGTGATCGCCGGCTTGGTGACGCTTACGCAGCGACCGTAACCGCCGAAACGCTCACAGCGCCTGATACCTTGACGGATCGGACATTTTCTTGAGGACCGCGTCCAGTTGTGGGATGGTCATCAATTCATCATAGACACCCGCACTCACCTGAATGCCACTGGCAAACGAAATATCCGCCGCCAGCGCATAGGAGATTTTCCGGGAGAGCGCGCCTGCCCCTGGCTTCGACCACGCGTACTCGACCCAGCCGCCATGGGCTTGGTTGCCCGCCTTGCAGAGTTCCTTGAAGATGTACTTGCCCGAGTTATCTGTAATCTGCATGATCGGCTTGCCGACCAGATCCGGCCGCATCGGGTGGGCAATCATCCGGTCCTGCCGACAGTCGTAGACGAAGACATAACTATCCTTCCACACCCAGTTGCTGTCCCTGTTGTTGAAGTCGGCATACCCTGAAGTGCCCTTGTTATGCAGAAAGCTCGCCGCTGCCCGCACTTTGCTGATCACTTCTTCCGGCGTAGCGGTTTCCGCAGCCATCGCAACGCGGCCAAGGCCGCAGGCGACCAGGACGGCGATCCATGCAATTCTTTTCCCAACTTTCATAGCCTCTTGCTCCCTCATCAGTCTTGCTCGGTTTCTCAGCTTTCGTCCGGCCGATGCAGCGTGGCGGACGCGTGCCGCACGGTGCTTCAGTTAATCCAGGGCTTGCCGACGGGAAGGATATCCCGGCCAAAGACATCCGCATAAATGATATGGGCCATGATGTACCAAGCCATCGCTGCCGTGGCCATCAGCTCATAACCGGCAATAACGGTCAGGGCTGGATAGCCGAAGTGTGCGAGATCGAGCAGAATGAAGCCGATCAACAGCAGCGTAAAAGTCAACGCCAAGGCACCGTGTATGCGCATCGACCCGACCCACAGAATTGCCGTAAACGCCGTCCAGGCCACGAGAAACCAACCGATATCGGTCTTGCTCGAAGTGTAGATGTCATAGTGGTTGCCGATCAGGAGCAGGGTCAGGGCAAGCCAGAAACAACCGTAGGCTGTGAACGCGCAATAGCCGAAATTATTCCCGGTTTTCATCTCCTGCAGCCCAGCGATCATTTGCGCCAGACCGCCGAAAATGAGTCCTAACCAGATCACCGGGCCCAGGCCCATCCAGCCAACATTGTGAAACTGCAAAATCATTGTCGTCAATCCGAACCCAGCCAGACCGACAACCGCTGGGTTACCCAGCTTCTGCTCCGCCATACCTTACCCCCCTGAAAATACATAAAAAAGACGATCTGGGCAGCCACCCAACCGCTCGATACAACAAGCTTTGTCCTGCCATGTGCATTGGAAATGACCTGTCCCGGCACGGCAGCGGAGCCGGATTATATACGCTCGCCATGAACACACAAGCGCCCTCAGACCGACCTACGGTGATGCTTTCTGCATTGCAAATGCAGCCATTTCAAGAATGAGGGATTCCCTTCCAAACTACAGCGCCGCAGACAGTGCTTCCCGCATGGCATACTGCTCAATGGATCCGTTCTCGCAGAAAATCAACGACAAGGCAAAGGACACGCAAGCGTTCGAAGTGCTGGGAAAGTGAAGGTATCGGGTACTGGTCGAAGACCCATACCAGTCACCAGCGAAGTACTGAAGTACTCGCCCTGAAAGGCACGAGGACGGCCGCGGCCAGACTCCCGGCGTCTACCGGGCAGCCGCGCCAGCCCTACGATTTCAGCCGAATCGGCGCCAACTCGTCAGCAGCCGCCAAAACCCGACCGATACACACCGCCCTTGCGTAGCCCAGCGACCGCAAAGCGGCAATGCAGGCCGTCGCCTTCTCTGCCGGCACGCTGGCCAGCAACCCGCCGGCGGTTTGCGGATCGAAGAGCAAGGCATAGTTGGGATGACTGCGTGCCTGCTCCGGGTCACGCAGGGCGCGGCGCAGACGCACGTTCGCCGGCTGCAGCGAACTGAGAATGCCCGCTGCGCTGGTTTCGGCGGCCCCTTCGAGAACCGGCAACGCGGCCAGGTCGATCTCCGCATCGACTCCGGACGCACGCGTCATCTCGACCAGGTGGCCGAGCAAACCGAAGCCGGTGAGATCGGTGCACGCGGTCGCGCCGAACCTGCGCAGACAGCTGGCGGCCAAGCGGTTGGACTGCTCCATCGAGGCCAGCGCGTCGTCGATCCAGCGGCCACGCGCCCGCAGGCGCGCATGCGCGGCGAACAGGGTGCCGGTGCCGATCGGCTTGCCGAGGATCAGCTGATCACCGGGGCGCATGCCGCCTTTGCACATTACGCCTGCCAGGCCTTCGTCGATCAAGCCGTTGATGGCGAAACCGAGCGCCAGTTCGCTGCCCTCGCCGCTGTGCCCGCCGACCAGCGCGCAGCCGGCTTCATTCAGTACTTCAACGGCCCCCGACATCATCTGGAAGAGCGTCTCTTCGAGCTTGCTTTCGAGGCCCGGCGGGACGGTGGCAATCGCCGTCGCCGACTGTGCTTCCGCGCCCATGGCAAAGATGTCGCCAAGAGCGGGGTTGGCGGCGATGCGGCCGAATTGCCAGGGATCATCGATGAAGGCCCGGAAGAAATCGACGCTATGGACCATCGCTTTCCCCGCCGGCACGCGTACGACTGCCGCGTCGTCGGGAGCGCGCAAACCGATCAGCACGTCGTCGCGTTCGATCGGCTGCACCGCCGCCAGCGCGCGCGAGAGCACCGTCGCACCGACCTTGGCACCGCAACCACCGCAACGCATGGCAATCGCCGAGATGGCTTGCGCCGATTCGGCCTGATCGAGCGGGACGGCGCTTCCGCCGCGCGGCGGCTTGTCGATCGCCATATCCTTCGCCGGCAGTTCGTTGAAGCGGGCCATGAAGCGGCGATCGATCCAGTCCTTCCAGCGCCAGACCCAGGCGCCTGCGGCGTGCAGCGCGCCACGCGAGGCGATGGCATAGCGGTCGCCGGTGCTGATCAAGGCCAGCCAGCGCGCTTGCGGGCGGTAAGGGCGCAGCGGCTGCTCGAGTACCGAGCGCCGCAGGTTGTCGGCCAGCGGTCGCCCCTGGCGGACGGCAAACACGCCGGCCTTCTCCAGTGGCCACTCGACCATCGCCGCGCAATCGCCGGCCGCGAAGATAAGCGGGTCGCTCACCGTCTGCAGACTGTCGCGCACCTGGACAAAGCCGCTGTCGTCGAGCGCCAGGCCGGTATCGCGCAACCAGTCCGCACCGCCGGCCTGCGTCACCCAGACGATCTCATCCGCCGCCAGTGTTTCGCCGCCGGCGGTGCACAGCTGGCCGCTGGCCACTGCGCTCACTTTGGCATTGCGGTGGATGACCACCGCGCGCTTGACGAGTACCTGCTCGAAAGCGCGTCGCACCCGGGCGTTGTGCGTCGGCAGGATCTCGCGCTCGGCGGAAAAAAGGTGGAAGCGCAGTTCATCAGGCTTGCGCCCGAGCAACTGCAGTTCGTGACGCAGTCGATACTGCATCGCCAGGATCAGCTCAACGCCACCGGCGCCGGCGCCAACAACAGCGATGGTCGTCGCTCCATGGTGCCGACGGACGCGCTCCAGCAAGGCCAGCCAGCGTTCGTTGAAGCGACGGATCGGCTTCACCGCAATGGCGTGCTCGGCCGCACCTTCGACCTGACTCACCGCCGGCATCGAGCCAATATTGATCGACAGGCGGTCGTAAGCGACCGGCGGGCGCTGCGCGCAGAGCAGCCTGCGCTGCTCCCGGTCGAGGCCAACCACCTGCTCACGAAAATAGCGTGCGCCGGCGAACGCGGCCAGGCGGCGCAGATCAATATGTACTTCGTCGTAAGCGTAGTGCCCGGCGATGTAGCCCGGCAGCATTCCCGAATAGGGAGTATGGGTGTCGGTGCAGATCACCGTCAGACGAACGCCGGGTAGCGGCTGCATGGCAAAACGTCTGAGCACTACGACGTGGCTGTGCCCGCCGCCGACGAGGACGATATCTCTGAGCACTGTCGACTTGGCAGCATGCATCCCGCGGGCTCCGTTCTATGCTGCGGCAGGTGGATGGCTGATCGGCTCGGCGAGCAGCTCGGCGACCAGGCGCCGCACGGCTGCGCGTTCGGCCGCGGGCGCAAACGGCGCGGCGCGCTGCCGGCACTGCGCGGCGAGCCGCGCCAGCAGGCCATCGCCCTGCCCCTGGCTGGCCCGGCACTGAACGAGCAGTCCAGCCAGGCCATTAGCGTCGCCACAGGCGTAATAACCCGCGTAATCGCTACCAAGCATGCCGATATTGCCATCGATCGCCGAAGCGATCACCGGCGTGCCACTGCACACCGCTTCCATCACCACGTGCGCCCCGCCTTCCATACGGCTGGCGTGAATCAGCAGGTCGGCGCGCTGAATGCGTCGCCGCGTGTCCGCGTGTGACAAACCGCCCAGCCAGCGATAGCTCGCCGAAGCCGCCATCGTCGCCATTGCCGCTTCACCGAGCAGCGGATCGAGCGCCTGACCGACATGGTCGATGCGAATATCGTCGCGCTCGGCGAGCAGCCGGGCGACCGCAAAGAGCGTCTCTGGATCCTTCTCTTGCCGCAGGTGCCCCACCATCAGCGCACGCAAGCGCCCTGCACTCTTCGGCAAAGTCTTCCGGCTGCTGGTCGACTGAAAGATCACCCTGGTCTTGTCGCGCAATTCGGCGCACAAGGCCAGCGGACCGCGCTCCTGCAACACCACCAGCGCATCGGCGAGTCGCAGCGATCGCTGCGCGCTGGCGTCGCTTTCGATGTCACGGTAAAGATCGGTGCCAGTGAGGATCACCGCCAGTCCGCGCGCACACCGCGCCTCCCTCCAGGCGACGATCGACAGTGACGAGCGACGGGCGTGCAAGGCCAGCATGACGCGATCCTGCACAGCCAACTCGTCCGGCCAGAGCCTAATGATCCGCGTCGGAAAGGGCAGGAATTGCTGCCAGCGACGCGCTGTCTGCCAGTTGCCGTTGTTGGCATCGGCAAGCGCCGGGCTCACAATCACCACTTGGGGAACTTGCAGCGACCGGTCTTCTTTCATAGAGGGGAACCGAGACCATGAAAACAGCCATGCAATGGGCAGCGGCGGAGGCCGCTCGGGAAGGCGGCCGGCAGGTGCTGATTGCGGCTTTGCAGGCAGCACGTCAGCGCACCCTGGCTCTGCTCGCCGCCTATGAACAGGCACTCGGCCCGGCGCTGCCGGTGCCGTTTTCGACGCAGCTGAATCCGCCGCTGTGGGAAATCGGCCATATTGGCTGGTTTCAGGATTTCTGGATCGCGCGCAATCCGCAGCGTGCGCTGGGCGATGGCGCCGATCCGGATGCGCCCCGCCCAGCCGGGCGCCTGCCGGCGGCGGACGCGCTCTACAACTCCAGCGTCGTCGCGCAGCCGACGCGCTGGCAGCTGCCGCTGCCCGATCTGATGGCCACCCGTGCCTATCTTGAGGAAGGTCTGAGCGAAACCCTGGCACTGTTGGCGCAAGCCGGCGAAACGCCGGCCGAGCTCTATTTCTTCCGCCTGGTCCTGTTCCACGAACAGATGCACGCCGAGGCCGCGACCTACATGGCGCAGGCACTCGACATCGCCCTGCCGACGGCCCTGCAAAGCTGGCGCCAGCCCAAGTCGCCAGCGCGTGCGCCTGCCCCCACTAGGCGCGGAACGAAGCTCGCCATCCTGAAGCTGCCCGGCAGCGATTGGCTGCTGGGCTACGATCGGCCAGGATTCGCCTTCGACAACGAGCTGAGTGCGCACAGGGTCACCTTGCCGGCGTTCGAGATCGATGCCACTGCGGTCACCTGGGAACGCTACCTGCCCTTCGTCGCCGCCGACGGCTACCACACGGCACGCTACTGGTTGGCCGCCGGCTGGCGCTGGCGCGAGAGCGAGCGCATCGACGCGCCGCGCTATCTGCGACGGGTCGACGGTCAATGGCAAGAGCTTCGTTTCGGGCAATGGCAAGCGCTGCAGGTCGCTTCGCCGGCCACGCAGCTCAGCTGGTTCGAGGCCGACGCCTGGTGTCGCTGGGCAGGGCGCCGGCTGCCAAGCGAAGCAGAGTGGGAGTACGCCGCGCTCGCCGCGGTCGCCGCACTCGCAGCGCCGAGCGACGGAGGCCGGCGATGCTACCAGTGGGGCCAGATCTGGGAATGGACAGCCAGCCACTTCCTGCCCTACCCGGGTTTTCGGGCCCACCCCTACCGCGACTATTCGGCGCCGTGGTTCGCCAGCCGCTACGTGCTGCGCGGCGCCAGCCCGGCGACGGCGCCGGAAATGATCCACCCGCGCTACCGCAACTACTTCACGCCCGAACGCAACGACATCTTCAGCGGCTTTCGTAGCTGCGCGATTGCCGGCTGAGGGCTTTCGGCAATCGACAATCACCACTGTTCCTTAGGCCTGCGCCAGGAAAACCGCAAACCAGGCTCGCTCATCGGTCCAGCGCCGAATTCGCGAAAATCCCGCAGCGCTCAGCAAAGCCGCAAAATCCTCGGCGCGCCACTTGTACGAGTTTTCCGTATGGATGCGCTCACCCGTGGCAAACGCCCGCTCGCCTCCAGGCCAAAGCACTTTAAGCGATCGTCGTGCTTCGAGATGCATCTCGATCCGTGACTGCGCGCGGTCGAAGAACGCCACATGCTGCCAATCGGCCAGCACGAAATCACTGCCGATCAACTGGTTGAGGTGCCGCAGCAGGTTGCGATTGAAGGCGGCCGTGACTCCCAGTGGATCGTCATAGGCGGCTTCGAGTACCGCAACCGGCTTGAGCAGATCGACGCCTATCAACAAGCCGCCTCCCTGCGTCGCCTGGCGTAACTGGTGCAGAAAATCGAGGGCCTGCGCCGGCGTGAAGTTGCCAATACTCGAACCCGGGTAGAACAGCAGACGCTGTCCGTCGCCGATCTCAAGGGGCAAGCGCAGCCGCTGCGAGAAGTCGGTGCCGACACCTAGCATTGGCAGGTCTGGGTGCTGCAGCTGCAGACGGGTCAGCGAATCGCCCAGGAAGTCCACCGAGATGTCGACGGCCACATAGCTGCCTACCGCGAACGGCGCCAGGAGGCGCGCCGCTTTTTCGCAGTCGCCTGCACCAATGTCTATCAGCGTCAAGCCAGTCGGGAGCTGCGTGGCGATTTCATCGACGTGGCGCGCGAAAATCGCCGCCTCGGTGCGCGTCGGGTAGTACTCGGGCAAGCGGGTGATCGCGGCAAACAGACTTGAGCCCAGCGCATCGTAGAAGTACTTCGGCGAGACGAGCGCCGGGGACGCAGTCAGGTCACGCAACAAGTCCGCATGCCGCCCCGCCGGTCCTTGCTGATCGATCTCAATCAGTCGCGGGGAGCGCATTCTCGCATTCTCGCATTGTCAGCGACTTGGCAGCGAGGGCAGGCGGCGATCGCCTGCCGCAAGACCATGCTCCCCTGATTGTAAAAGCGTGCTCACGGTTCTTGGCTGGCGTCGTCGCCGCTCCCTATGATGAGATTCAATCACAACTCACCCAGGGATCCGCTCCCCGGATGCATTCAAGATACGGCCTGATCGCGAGAATTCTTACGCAGTCGCGAGCACCATCACTCCCCCCGCGACCGCTTCGCCCGGCTATGGCACCCAGGTCGGAACCCTGGCACCCAACCAATACCGGGACTTCCAGTCGCCCTACCCGTGGGCAAGCGCTGCCATCAAGAGGCGCTTCGCCGACAAGCTCGAGACTCTCCTCGCACGCGCCTTGTCACTCTCCCTGCTGGCGCTGCTTCTCCTGGCCAGCAGGGCTGACGCAGAACCCGGCCAGCCGGAAATGGTCACTATTGGCTTCCCCGCCACCAGCGAACAGACGATTTCCCTGACCTCACTGCGCGCCGTTTTCGGCATGATCCAGCGCGAGTGGCCGGCCAACACCGCGGTCAAGGTGTTTGTTCTGTCGGATGACACAGCCGAACATACCAATTTCAGCAAGAGCGTGCTACAGCTTTTTCCTCAGCAGTTGCGAAGCGCCTGGGAACGAGGCGTTTTTTCCGGGCACGGCAGCTACCCCGAACAACTGGCGTCATCACAGGAAATGCTGCGCCGTGTCGCTGCGACGCCAGGAGCGATTGGCTACCTCAAAGCAAGCGAAGTCGATGCCACAGTACGGGTGATCAGCGTCGAATGCCTGCCGGCTTTTTCGGTTCCGGCGCAGGCTTGAGCAGAAACTCCACGAGTTTCCGACAACGAGGCATCGACAGGCACGCGCGGCAAGCCAGGTCGGGATTACGCCATCGAATCGGCAACGCCCGACACAAGCGGCAACGCCGAGCTGGCTACCGCCCCAGGATCAGCCGAGCCAGACCGCTTCCCGAAAAATACAAGAGGCCGTGCCGCCGCAAGGCGACAGCGAAGCGGCCGATACGCGCCACGTGATTGACCAGGTTCAATGCCTGCTCGCCGCAAGGGTCGCGGCGTCCCCGGGCTGCCCGCCGTCATCCGAAGTCGCACACTCGGCAGTACCAACCCCCGGATAGCTCCCGGTCTCGTCCGTCAACTCGCCGACCCGCTGCGCCCGCTCGTTGCGGCACGGCTGGCGCACCAAGCGCATCCGCTCGACCTGTCCGCCGTTTGCAAGATAGCCGGCATCGTGAAGCACATCACATGAAAATGTAAAAGCTGTGTAACGCTTCTAGCGCGGCTGGCGGTTGCCACCTACCATGAGCACCGTCAAGCGCCTTCCTGATGACTACCCTCCGAGGTTTCACATGAGCACATTACGTTTTCCTGCACCTCGCAAGCAGAAGGCTTGGCACACCCTCGACAACCTGATGTGTGGTATGCCGAGGAAACACGGTCGCCAGCGACCGTTCGCGGACGTTCCGCGTCTCAGGCTACTGTTTGCCGGCCTCAGTCGAGGCACTCCAGGATACGCAGTTTGCCAGCAGCAGCCCGAGCCTCCGGACGATCCACTCTTCGACGCCAACAAACAAAGGTCTGATGGTTCATGGTGGCATACCGGCTTTCCCGACTGGTCGACGTTCTAAGGCCTGTGGCATACTCTTTGATAGAGTTCCTGTCAGCGGCGCACCTCCGTCGCCGTGGACGAACGCCAGCATGGCGACCAGCCCAGGCCGCCAGGAATCAAGGAGACACCCCATGCGCAACGACAGCCGGCCCAACCCTCACCATACGGCAGCGGTTCCGTCACTGGGCGTGGCTGATCGCCGGTCGGTGCCTGATCGGCGTGTCTGCAGCGATCGACGCCACAACGCCGATCGCCGCAAGCCAGCCGACAGCGAAGCTCTGCTCGCCGAACTCGAAAAGCGCGTCGCAGCCGCCATTCGCCAGCAGGGCAGCAATATTGAAGGAAATGGTTCAGGTTGGGACAAATTGATCATTCCCTTCACCTGAACGGCCGCGGGCTGCGTGAGCCAGGGCCAGGGCAGACCGCGGTTCGGAGTGCGCTCAGGCGAAGCGCGCCGACAAACCGCCATCGACAAGCAGCTCGGTGGCAGTAATGTACTTGGCCTCGTCGGAAGCGAGAAACAGGGTCGCATAGGCGGTGTCCCAGGCGTCACCCATGTGGCCCATCGGACATTGCGCGTCACGCGTACGGATCAGGTTCGGAATATCGCCTTCCTCACCGTACACCCGCGTCAGCGCGGCATGTACCAGCGGCGTGTTCATCAGCCCCGGCAATACGCAGTTGGCGCGGATGCCGTCGGGCGCATGCCGAATGGCCATGGTTCGGGTCATGGCCACCATCGCACCTTTGCTCGCCGCGTAGAAGCCATAGTTGACGCCGGCCCAGCCGCGTACGGCGACCGAGGCATTGTTGACGATCGCCCCCGACTTCTGGCGCATCATTACCGGCAGCACGTGATGGCAGGTGAGGTAGGCGCTCTTGATATTCACCGCCATCAGCCGGTCCCAACTCGCCTCGTCGAGTTCGGCCGGACCGCCAACGACGGCCATGCCGACGTTGTTCACCAGGATATCGATGCGTCCATACGCATCCAGGGCCTCCGCCACCAGCTTCTCGACATCGGCGGCAAGGGTCACATCGGCGACCACGGCGATGCTTTCGCCGCCTTCTTCACGGATGATCGCTTGCGTCGCCGCGGCAGCCTCGGCGTCGATATCGGCACCGACGACCTTGGCACCCTGGCGCGCAAAAAGCACCGAAATCGCTTTGCCATTACCCCACCCGGGCCCCACCGAGCCGCTGCCGGCAACGATCGCCACCTTGTCCTGCAAACGTCCGCCCATCTTCAGATCTCCCCTTGATCAGCCCAGTGACGCCAGTGACTCCGCAGTTCCGTCTTCAGCACCTTGCCGTAGTTGTTCTTCGGTAAAGCAGCGACGAAGAAGTAGTTCCTCGGCCGCTTGAAGCGGGCAATCGATTGCAGACACAGCTGATCAAGTTCCGCGGGGGGCGCCGCCAGCCCCGCTCGGCAGACGACGAAGGCAAGCACTTCCTCGCCCCACTCGGAACTCGGCCACCCGACAACCGACACCTCGGCGACGGCCGGGTGCTGCAGCAGCACTTCCTCGACCTCGCGCGGATAAATGTTGGCGCCGCCGCTGATGATCACGTCCTTGGAGCGGTCCTTGAGCGTCAGAAATCCGTCGTCATCGAGAACACCAATGTCACCGGTATGCAACCAGCCGTCGCGCAGCGTCTCTGCGGTCGCCTCGGGGTTGCGCCAGTAGCCCTGCATCACGGTTTCGCCGCGCACCAGCACCTCGCCGGCGACACCGGCAGGCAGCGACTGGCCGTCCGCATCTGCAACAACGACTTCGACGATGCTGTGCGCGACGCCGACCGAAACAATGCGCTCCAGATAGCGCGGATGTGCGCGATCGGCCAGGTGCTGCCGTGCCAGCGCAGTGATCGTCATCGGACTCTCGCCCTGGCCGTAGATCTGCACCAAGCGATCGCCGAGCACCTCGAGCGCCCGTCGGATGTCCTCGAGATACATCGGGCCGCCGCCATAGACGAGGGTCTTGATGCCGCTGCAGTCAGCGCCGTGCGCAGCCACGTGCTCGACCAGACGGTGCACCATCGTCGGCGCGGCGAACAGCGAGGTGTGTCCGAAATGCCGCGACAAGGCCAGGACCTCGCCAACGTCAAAGCCGCCCGACTCGGGAACGACGTGCCGCGCGCCGACCAGCACGTGCGCGAAGTTGTACATGCCGGCGCCGTGCGACATCGGTGCGGCGTAGAGGATGCTGTCGGCCCGCGTCGCCTGGTCCACGTCGGTGAAGTAGCAGAGGGTCATCGCCAACAGGTTACGCTGCGACAACATCACGCCCTTGGGTTGACCGGTGGTTCCCGAGGTATAGAACAGCCAGGCCAGGTCGTCGGGCGCGCGCGGCACGACGGCGATCGTTTCGCCGTCGGTGAGGCGCCGGTATTCCGGCGTGTCGATCGAAACAATGCGCAGACCGGGCGCACTGCCGGTCACGGCGCCCCAACCACCGTCCAGCTCACCTGGCCCAGCCAGCTCTTCGGCGACAAACAGCAGCGACGCCGCCGAATTCTGGCAAATGAAAGCGACTTCACGCGCATGCAGCTTGTTGTTGATCGGCACCGCCACCAGGCCGGCGTGCCAGATGCCATAGAGCAGTTCCAGGTACTGCGGGCAGTTGGCCAGGAACAGGGCAACGCGGTCGCCCGCCCGCAGACCATGAACACCGCGCAAGTTGCCGGCAATCGCCGCCGCGCGACGGAACAACTCGGCGTAGGGCCAGAGCTCGTGTGCGCCGTGCGCGACCGCATTCCGCTGTGGAAAAACGCGGGCCGTGCGGGCCAGCAGGTGGGCGAGGTTCATTGCCTTGCAACGGCGCATGGCGAGCACCTCGTGCCGCCGCAGCTCAAGAACTTCATCGGTACGGCCGCCCTTCCCCTATCCCGACGTACTCAGCCGCGATCGGCGAGCAGAAAGTCCTGGACAGCACGCACCTGCGGCTCATCGAGGAACATCGGCGCATGACCGACATCCGGCACTTCGACGAGCTTCGCCTTGGGCCCGCGCAGCGTCATCTCGACGGCCGTGTCATGCAGCAGGATGTCCGATTGGGCGCCGCGCAGCACCAGCGTCGGGCAACGAATGGCGTCATACATCGGCCACAGGCTGATTTCCTTGGCTTCAAGGAAGGCCTTCTGGTACGGCTGCGCCAGCGCACGATCATAGTTCATCTCGAAGCCACCCTCGGCTTTCGGGCGCGTCCCAACGACTGTCATGTAACGCCATTGCGCATCCGTGAGCCTGCCGAAGGGCGCACAGACCGTACGCACATAGGCTTCCGCCTCGTCGAGGTCGGCAAAGTCGGGGGCCTTGCCGAGATACTCGCCGATTCGTTGCAGCGCATCCAGGGCAATCAGCGGCCCGACGTCGTTGAGCACCATGCGCGTGATCGGCGAGCCCGGCAGGCTCGACAGGAACATGCCGATCAGCCCGCCCATCGAAGTCCCCAGCCAGTGCACCGAATCGACACCGAGGCGGGCAATCAGGGTAATGATGTCGTTGGCGTAGGTGGGCAGCGCGTAGTCGTCGGGAAAGAAGAGGCGATCGCTACGCCCGCGGCCGACAATGTCCGGGCAGATCACCCGGTAATCGCTGGCCAGGGCATTGGCCAGCACGTCAAAATCCCGGCCGTTGCGGGTCAGGCCGTGCACGCAGAGCAGCACCTGCGGATTTTCCGCATCACCCCACTCCGTATAGGCCATCGTGTGCAGCCCGTGTGGGCCAAGGCAACGCACCGTGCTCTCGCGCATGTTGTTCACCCGCACGCCGCCAGCCTGGCCGGGTCGCGAAGTGACGACCAGTTCGTCGAATTCCTTGAGTATCACCATGATTGATCCCCGATTTCCTTGTTTGCTTGGTTGTATGAAACACATGACGTGGCCAACACCCGGCAACACGCCGAGCAGCCGCCAGGCGAACGGTCCGCTTGCCCGGGAGTCCGTGCTTTAAAAGCTTGTCTCGGGCGCCCGGGAGGCCCCTGAGAACAATGCGCCACTCGTCGTCGTTCGTCGCAAATTGTGCCACGCGCTCGATCCACCATGGCCGCTGAAACGAGGATCTCGGTCGCGCGTCAGGCCGAAAGGCGGGCGACAAGGCTACCCTGTGGAGTATCCCCGCAAGCCGCAGGGGAAGTCAAATCGTGCCTGGCAACAGGAGGCAAGGCTTTGACTGCCGGGCTTTGGCCATTGCTGCCGCGCCGAGTGGCGAAGCTATCGCTTCCCCGGTAAGCCGCTGGCGGCTTGAGCGGCTCACGCACCCGGCTGCAAGACCACGGCCACCTCGATCTTGCGTCCTTCCCGTAGGACTTCCAGCCTCACCGCGTCACCCACCTGGTGATCGTCGAGACGCCCGAGGAGCTTGGCGACCGAATCCACCTTCTGGCCCCCGACCGCGGTGATGATGTCACCGGGAACAATTGCCCCGTCCGGTGAAATCGTCGCTCCCCTCAACCCGGCCGCTTCTGCGCCAGACCCTGGCGCGATGCGCAGGATCACCACCCCCTCGATACGCAATACCCGTTGCAGGCGCGTGTTCAGACTTTCGTCGGCTTCGATACCCAGCGCTGGCCGAATGTACCTGCCCACGGCAAGCAGCTGCGGCACGACGCGATTGACGGTATCGACCGGCACCGCGAAACCAATACCGGCACTGGTGCCGCTCGGGCTGTAGATGGCGGTATTGATGCCAATCAGTCGCCCCGCGGAATCGAGCAGTGGCCCGCCCGAATTGCCCGGATTGATCGCCGCATCGGTCTGGATCAGATGCTCGATGGTCACCCCCTTACCGCCACCGAGCGAGCGATCGAGCGCCGAAACGATGCCCGTAGTCAGCGTCCAGTCGAGGCCAAACGGATTGCCGATGGCAAAGACCTTCTGACCGACCCGGAGATCGGCGCTGCTCCCCAGCGGTACCGCCGGTGGCCGATTGAAGCCGACGCCGATCTTCAGCACGGCGATATCATGCGCCGGCGACACGCCGACCAGTGCCGCTTGGTAGCTGCGCCCATCGGCGAGCTTCACCGACGCGGCGCTGGCGTTCTCGATGACATGGTAGTTGGTGATCACATGGCCCGCATGATCCCAGATGAAACCGGAGCCCGTGCCACGCGGAACCGTGAAGACGTTACGCGTCCAGAAGTCGCGCACCTGCCCGCGGGTGGTAATGAACACGACCGAATCCCGGGATTTCTCGAACAGTTCGATGGTTGCCTTTTCATCCGCAGCCAGGTCGCCGCGCGCGCTCACCGTCCGCGGAACCGCATCGCGCGCGGCAAGCCAGCCTTCGACGATCGGCACGCCGCGCCAGAAAATGATCAGCAGCGCACTGGCCAGCGTCAGCCAGAGCAGGCGAGAGAGAAAACGATCGGCGGTGGCCATCGGCACTCCTTGCAGTGGTGGTGGTGCGAATACAGGCGAGCCTCCTGGTGCCTGAAACGGCAGCAAAACGGCGCCTGGCCCGCCCGCGAATCGGCCCGCCAGCGACGTCCGTGCTGAGTACGTTCAGTACCAGTAGCCTCCCGGATACCAGCGTGGCCGCCGACGCGGTGGCGAAACGTCGGGCCGGTAGGCGAGCTTTTCGCGGCCGATCGCTTCATCGCGCGTGTCGCCGGCCAGCGACAGCAAGCGGGAAACGCGCTCCTCGGTTGCCGGATGAGTACGCAGCCACGACGGTTCGGGATTCCCCCAACCGGGCAGCAGCCAGCCTCGCCAGGAGCGCGTGACGCGCTCGATCTTGGCCAGCGCACTGGCCAGGCCAGCCGGGTCGCCGGTAAGGCGTGCTGCTTCGAGGTCGGCGTCAAACTCGCGGACACGCGACAATCCCAGTTGAGCGAGCAGCGCCAAATGCGGTGAGACCGCCAGAAGCAGCAGCGCCAGCAGGTCGATCTCGATGCTGCCGGCGAGGACCAGTGGCAGCGCCAGCAGCAATAGAACCTGGCCAACGACGGCAAAAAGCGCCGTCAGCCGGCTGACGTAATCGGCCAGGCTCATCACCCGCAGATCACCGTTGGCGATATGGGCAATCTCGTGCGCCAGGACTCCGGCAATCTCGCGCATGCTGAGTGTGCGCAGCAAACCATCACTGAGCGCGATCGCCGATTGCTGCCGCTGACCGACGGCGAAGGCGTTTACCAGCGGGCTGGGAGCGTAGTAGAGGAGCGGAGCCGCGGGCAGATCAGCTCGTTCGGCGAGCCGCCTGGCGACCCTCCACAAGTCGGGCGCCTGGTGCACGGAAATCGGCTGCGCCTGATACAGAGCCAGCGTCAGTCTCGCGCCCGCCGCAGGCTGGATCACCAAGGCAATCAGACTCGCCAGAAGCGCCATCCACATGCCGTCCTCTCCGAACAGCAAGCGCCCGGCCAGCGCACTGATGCCCAGCAAGGCAAGCAGCAGCAACAGCGTTTGCAGCCGATTGCGCCAGGCGTGTCGCCGCCAGCTCACCTCTGATCGGTACTGCCCACGCGTTCGCGCAGCTCGTCGAGCTCCTCGAGCAGGTCGGCGACCAGCGCCGCCAACTCGGGAACGGCATCAAAGTCGCGTTCAAGTTGCCGCATGCGCCGGGCGCGCACGATACTGGTGCTCGAGAAACACCACACGCCGGCGACGCTCTCGGCCTGCGGAATCAGGCCGTCGTCGATATGGCGCTGCAGCCATGCCGGTTCGACGGTACACGCGGCGGCCAGCTGTTCGAGGGTCACCCAGCTGTCTTCCATCGGGCTGCCGGTCAGGATCTCATCGTCACGCATCGCTCATGCCCTCCCCTGCGAACGGGGACCGGAAGCCCCCGCATCAACGGCCCGCGGATCGAAGCTCATTTCCCGCGCCATGGTTTCGTACAGTTCCCGCGCCTTTGCCGTATTGGCCGGCGGCAACACCACCTTGATGTCGAGCAGCAGGTCCCCCGGCGAAGCACCGGGAATCCCCTTGCCGCGCACCCGCATTTGCCGCCCGCTCTGCGTCCCTTCCGGGATGCGCACGTTGACCCCGCCTTGCGGCAGATCGACCTGCACCACTGCACCAAGCGCCGCTTCCCAGGGGGCGACGGGGAGCGTCAGATGCAGGTCGCGGGCCTGCGCGCGAAAACGCGGATGCGGTCTGAACTGGACCTCGAGCAGCAGATCACCGGCCGGCGCACCACCGGAGCCCGGTGCGCCCTGGCCCGCCAGGCGAATGATCTGGCCGGCGTGCACACCCTGCGGGATCCTGACGTTCAGGGTGCGCGTTTCGAGCGTCACGTGACCCCGCGCGTCGGTCCTCGGCGCACGCAGGGAAATCTGCCGCGTCGCACCGCTGAAAGCGTCTTCGATGTCCAGCAGGACCTTGGCCTGGTGATCTTCGCCGCGCGCCTGGAACTGCGTCCGCTGGCCACCACTGAAGCCACGCGCGCCGCCCATGCGGCCAAACATCTCGGCAAAGAAGTCGGAAAAGTCGGCCGTTTCACCCGGCGACGCACCGCGTCCCGAAAACTCGAAACCGGCATCCCAGTTTGGCGGCGGGCGGAACTCCTGACCCGGTCGGTAGCCGCGCCCCAACTGATCGTAGGCGACACGCTTTTCCGGGTCCGAGAGCACCGCATTCGCTTCGTTGACTTCCTGCATGCGCGCTTCGGCATTCGCTTCCTTGGAAACGTCCGGGTGATATTTGCGCGCCAGTTTCCGGTAAGCCTTCTTTATCTCGTCGGCCGTCGCGTCGCGCGACACCCCCAGAGTCTGGTAGTAGTCCTTGAATTCCATTCCCGATCCCCAATCTGCAACGGCAGTCCATTAACGATAGCAAATGGCGACGACCAACACCGAAATCAAGATATTGAAGTGCGCGCAAAAAGCCCCAGTTAGGTAGGGAAGCGCCGATCCCGGCGCCCCTGAGGCAATCGTATGGAGGATTGAAGATGATGTACCGCTCTCTGTTTCCCCGCGACGTGTTATCGGAACTGGATCGGCTGCAACGTGAGATGCAGCAGGGTCTGCACCTTTCCCCGAGCATTCGCGGCATAGCCCGTGGCGGCTTCCCGGCGATGAACGTCGGCGGCACCGCCAAGTCCGTCGAAATCTACGCTTTCGCGCCAGGCGTCGACCCGGCGACGCTCGACGTGCAAATCGAGAAAGGCGTGCTCACTGTCGCCGGCGAGCGCAAGCTCGACCCCCCCGGAGAAAAGGCCACCGTGCATATCGACGAGCGCTTTGCTGGCCGTTTCCGCCGCGTCGTCACCCTGCCCGACGACATCGACGCCAATGCTGTCGAAGCCAAGTATCGCGACGGCGTGCTGCGCATCAGCATCGGCCGCAAGGAAGATGCCCAAGCACGCCGCATCACCATTCAGTAAGGAGGAACGCAAATGTCTGAAAACACTGCTGTCAGCAAACCCGACGCCCGTGACGATGCGGCCCTGCAGCCACCGGTCGACGTCATCGAGGATACCTCGGGCATCACCCTCTATGCCGACCTGGCCGGCGTTCCCAAGGACAAGCTGCATCTGCACGTCGAAGGTGACGCCCTGACCATCGAAGGCGAAATCGATCTCGAAATGCCCGAAGGCATGGAGAGCAGCCACGCCGAAGTCGGCCTGGCCCGCTACCGGCGGGTGTTCACCCTGTCCAAGGAACTCGACGCCAGCAAGGTCGCTGCCGAGTTCAAGAATGGCGTGCTCAAGCTCAGTATCCCCAAGGCCGAGCACGCGCAACCGCGCAAGGTGCAGGTCAAGGTCATGTAAGCATCGCCAGGGCGGGGCTCGCCCCTGCCCTGGCAATGAGCGACACTGCTCAAACGGTGAGCGAACCGTCTCAAGAAAGTGGACCAATCGACTTTCGGCTACGCCCGGGCGCTTGTACCGACCGCTGTCGAAATTTTTTACATCTCTTCCAGCAGCTTGTCTCAAAAATACGATAATCAATTGTTCTTTAACGCCTTCGCTCTTCCGGCTCGGATCTTGCTGTAGGGACTACGTGCAACCAGTAGAGGTCACCGCCAATGGAAGCCGAAGTCCCATTTGCCACCCGCATGGTGGCGCAGGTGCAGCACATCAAGCACTATCGCCAGGAAGTGCTGCGCGTCGAAGGACGGGTACTCGACGACGATAGCGCGGCGCTGGAGTGGATCGAACGCTACGCCGCGAGCTTTCCGCCGGTCGAGGCCTACAGCAGTCACTGAGCGCGAACGCTCGCCGACTCTGCGGCTTGTCGGCTCACCGCCACGGCGGTTTCCGTAAACCCCCCTGCAAATCCTTCCCTGTGAAACCCTCGTGCCTGTGCGCGACCACATGGAATCTCCACAGAAAAAAACCCGCTGAATGGCGGCCGGCGCTTTGGCATCCCGCCACTGAAAGCGCGCCGGTCTACACCGGCGTTCGGCGTACGGCGTATCCTTTGCACCTGCCCTACCGCCATAGTCCCCTGAGGAGAGCCCACATGCACGATCACAAGACCGTCCACGCCGCGATCAGCGAGTGGGGCGAAGCCTTCTGCAACAAGCAGCTGGACCGCTTGCTGGCACTCTATGCCCCCGACGCGGTGGTATTTGACGCCATCCCGCCCTTCTCCAGCGGCATCCAGGCCATGCGCGACAAGGTCGCGGCCTGCTTTCCGCATTTCCCAGACGGCTGTGCCATCGAAACGCGCGATCTCACGGTCAACATCGGTGCGGAAATGGCCGTCGCCCATTTCCTCTGGCACTTCGTCGGCCTGCCAGCAAACCACCCCGCCGGGCGGCACTGGCTGCGCAGTTCGATCGTCTGGCGAGCGCACGCCAACGGCGGCTGGCTGATCGTTCACGACCATTGCTCGGCGCCTTTCGATCCATACACTGAAAAGGTCGTTCTCCAGCCGGAAACTGCTGACGTCGCGCCTGCAGCCAGCAACTGCAGCGGACAGAACTCGGGCGGGTAGGTCCGAGCAGCTGTGCGGCGAAGGATCGGGCGGCGACATGCGGGGAATCGCGCGACATGATCGACCTGCCACCGTCGACCGAGCAGTAGTCAGAGCCCTTCCAGGATGAACATCGTCCTGTTCGCCGACTGCAGTCCGATCGTCAGAACCTCCTGGTATTCGTCGGAGTGATAGAAGGTTTCAGCGTTGGCGGCTGACGGAAAGCGGATCAGCACCATCCGGGTCGGCGTCCACAGTTTGCTCTCCTTGACGGTCCGTGCTGTGGAACCGGCACCGCCCATCGATAGGATGCTCGGCGGAGCGGGCAGCGAGCCACGCCTTGAGCGATTTCTCGATGGCTTGCTGGGCATGAAAACCAAAAATCTCGTCGGCGAAAAGCGGATTGCCGAGCATGCCACGTAAGGCATCGAAATCCTTGCCCGCCAGGAGCAGCAAGTCCTGCGCATGATCAGGCACGTGCATGTAGCACCCTGCCTTCACGTTGGGCGCGACCGACGATATGGTATTCAGATTCCTTTAGCCGCTCGAATTCATCGCGGCTGTAGAGCAACAAATCCTTGGGCATCGCCAACTTGCGCAGGGCCAGGTACAAGCGCGCCGTTTCCTGGCGGCGACTGCGCTGTGGGCTGAAAGGCTCGGACTCGACGATCAGGAGATCAACATCGGAATCGGGCCGGGCGTCACCCCGCGCACGCGAACCAAACAGGATCACGGTGTCAGGATTGGCTTCGCGAATGATCGTATCGACCATCTCGCGGATCAGGCTGTCATCTTCGCTTTGCATCCCGAACACCTTCCTTATCCAGCGCCGCACCGATCCGTCCAAGCAGCGTTGAGAGAATTGTCATTCTCATCAGTAGTAGGTGCATGCCGATGCTGATTCGTCGACTTCGAAAATACCGCAAATACTCCCTCGCCCCCTCCTGCCGCCGGCGTTTCACGGCACCCGCCCGCTCCCCCTGGCTGGTGCGTCCTCCCGCAGCAAGTTGATCCCGATCAATTCTGCCAGCAGTTCTGGACGGCACGACGGCATACGGTTCAAGCATACCGGACTCAGGTGCCACGGTCCCGACTGATGAAATGCAACAGCTTGTCCGTTCTCTTGGTCGCGGTCCCCACGAGACGGCCATACAGATGGCTGCTCCGCGCGGGTAGCTGCCGTTCATCTTACGGGATACTCGCGCACCATCAATCCCCCTCGCCTGGCTTGAGTATTTGAAGGTATTCGCGCACTATTTGTACTCACTGACCGAAGCCTCTCTGCCCTCGACTCATGCCAATGCGCGCCGTGCCTGCAAGATTCCTCGTCGCATTCTCGCTCGCGGGCGAACAGCGCGAGCTGGTGCGAGCTATCGCCGAGGCGGTGGAGAATCAGCTTGGGCGCCGTAGCGTGTTCTTCGATGAGTGGTTCGAGCACTACATCGCTGGTGACGATGCGGACCTGAAACTCCAGGAGATTTACGGTCGACGGTGCGAGCTGGCGGTCGTGTGCGTCTCGGAACGTTATGGATCCAAGCCCTGGACGCAAGCCGAGCACCGGGCGATTCGCGCCCGAAACATGAAATGCAGCACAGCCGCGGAGAAACGCGAGCGCGACGCCATTCTGCCGATCCGCGTCGGCGATGGCGAGGTCGAAGGCATCCTCTTCAACGCGATCGTACCCGACGTGCGCGGCCGCAGTGCCGCCGCAAGCGCTGATTTGATCATTGCGCGCGTGCACCTCCTCAGGCCCGACTTGGCGGCCGTCGCAGCGGGCGCGCCGCCCGGACCGGCATGGCCGGCGACGCCGCCACCCCTCTCATGGCCAATGGCAAACCATAGCGGCGCGCGGGAAGCCTTTGCTCAGCTCCTGACATCCGACGTGCTTTGGCGCCTTCTGCGGATCAGGGGGGGGAGCGAGACCGGCAAGAGCCACATCACCCGGCAGATGCTGGCCAATGTGCTTCCCATTGCGGGCATCGCGTGCGGACGCTTCGATTTCAAGGGAAGCACGGACATGGACCGCGAGGTCCGTGCCTTCGTCCAGAACCTGGGCGTGACAGCGCCGCCATCGACAGCGCGGCTGCACGAGCGCTTCGACCAGATCCTCGATGCGCTCCGGCAACGAGCCCAACCCACCTTGTTGGTTTTCGATACCTACGAAATGGCGGGCGAAGCGCAGGAGTGGGTGGAGAAATCCCTGCTCCAAAGCATGATTCGCGAGACCTGGCTGCGCGTGGTCATCGCCGGCCAACAGGTGCCGGACGCCACTGGTTCAGTCTGGGCCGCTGTAGCCTGTCCTAGCGTCCAGCTGGAGCCTCCACCGCCCGCCGACTGGTATGACTACGGGAAGCGGCACCGCCCGAACCTGGAATTGGCGCAGGTCGAGACCGCGTGCTATCTGGCCAGAGGGAAGGCCAGTCTGTTGGCCCAAATGCTCGGGCCTGCGACCTGACATGGAATTCGCCGAGCAACTTGTTTTACTCCAGGCGGCCGATGGCGATCCGGCGAAGCTCACGCTGGCCACGGCGGATCTTGCCTTTCCCGCACTGCCACATGAGGAGCGCATGGCGTTGAGGGAAGCCCTGGCGGCGGCGGCGATACCGCATTGGTTCGATGCCGGCATCCTCGCGCTCTTGCTGCACATCACAGCGGAGGAAGGCCGCGTGCTTCACGGGCGCTTGTGCCAGCTTTCCGTGGTCGAGCCATTTCCGGCACGAGGCGAGACGGCCGTGAACGTCCACGAAGCCGCCCGACTGGCGTTGCGCAAGTCTCTGGCAGCCGACCGGACGGACTGGTTCAGGACCTTGAGCGAGCGGTCCGCCGCACATTTCGCGAATGATCCCGCGCCGGCCGCACGCATCGAGTGGATTTACCACCGCCTTTGCTGCGCGCCGGACGAAGCCGCTAGCGAGCTTGAGCAACTCGACCGTGATTGGTCTGATTCCGCACACCCCGAAGACCGTGAGGCACTGGCGGTGGCGATGCGGGAGTTGGCTGGAACGGGCCTGATCCACGGTCGCGCCCTCGTATGGGCGTCGCTCTGCATCGCGTGGGTACGCGAGTATCGGGGTGAAACGGCGCAACTCGGTGATGAAGCGTTCGGCATTCGCAAACTCGCGCGCGACGTGGGCGACGCGCGGGCGGAATCGAATGCCGAAGGCCTCCTCGGCGACGTGCTGCAGGCGCAGGGCAAGCTGGGTGAGGCGCAGGCGGCCTTTGCCGAATACCTCGCGATCAGCCGCCGGCTGGCGGAGCAGGACCCGAGCAACGCCGGCTGGCAGCGAGACCTCGGGGTGGCGCACGGCCGGGTGGGCGACGTGCTGCAGGCGCAGGGCGAGATGGGCGAGGCGCAGGCGGCCTTTGTGGAATACCTCACGATCATCCGCAAGCTGGCGGAGCAGGACCCGAGCAACGTCGGCTGGCAGCGAGACTTGGCCGTCGCGCATTGCTGGGTGGGCGACGTGCTGCAGGCGCAGGGCAAGCTGGGTGAGGCGCAGGCGGCCTTTGCGGAATGCATCACGATCATCCGCAGGCTGGCGGAGCGGGACCCGAGCAACGCCGGCTGCCAGCGGGAGCTGGCGGTGGCGCACAGCTACGTGGGCGGGGTGCTCCAGGCACAGGACAAGCTGGGCGAGGCGCAGGCGGCCTTTGGGGAATACCTCGCGATCAGCCGCCGGTTGGCGGCGCAGGACCCGAGCAACGCCGGCTGGCAGCGGGACCTGGCGGTGGCGCACAACCGGGCGGGCGGGCTGCTGCAAGCGCAGGGCAAGCTGGGCGAGGCGCAGGAGGTCTTTGCGGAATACCTCGCGATCATCCGCCGGCTGGCGGAGCAGGACCCGAGCAACGCCGGCTGGCAGCGGGACTTGGCGGCGGCGCACAGCCGGGTGGGCGCGGTGCTGCAGGCGCAGGGCAAGCTTGGTGAGGCGCAGGCGGCCTTTGCCGAGAATCTCGCGATCAGCCGCCGGTTGGCGGCGCAGGACCCGAGCAACGCCGGCTGGCAGCTGGATCTGGCGGCGGCGCAAAACTGCGTAGGCGCAGTGCTGCAGGCACAGGGCAAGCTGGACGAGGCGCAGGCGGCCTTTGCCGAAGCTCTCGCGATCAGCCGCCGGCTGGCCGAGCAAGACCCGAGCAACGCCGGCTGAGAGCGTTGAGGCCCATGACAAGGAAGCACTCTACTCTGGCGGTAAGATGCGTTCCGTTCGCGGATTTCGGTGAAGGAGGAATTGCTCGACCGCCTGATCACGGAAGCGTGCGCGCAAGGAAGGCAATGAGGTCCATCACTTCCGTCATCTGACCGGGGCATCAAGGTCGCCAGCCAGCTCGGCAATGCTTGCGCAAGCGGCAGCTCCCGAAAGAAATCAAGCTCGACTTGACCCGGTTTTCCGTCCACGTCCGTTTCACTCTCACGCCCCCGCATTCAACGCCAAAAGCGCGCATGCGGGAAAGCGTCAAGAGATCGCGCCTCGACGCGCACCGAAACTTGGACCCGGAAACAGGAGCCTGATCATGAAACATCGCACCCCATCCCGCCTGCTCGCCATCCTGCTGGCTGGCTTGCTCGCCGCCTGCGCACCGACGCAACAGGACGGCACGCCCGCCAAGACACAGCCACGCAGCGACCAGGCTGCCCCTGGACGGGTGGCCGAGAGCGAAACTCGCCCGACGGCGCAAGCCGTCGCAGCCGCCGCAGGCACCTTGCCCACTCTGAGCGCCACAACCGCCCCACTCGCATCAACCGCTCAGCCGGCACCCCCAGCGCTGGCCAAGCCGGCGCCACAACTTGCCGAGACGATGGCGGCAAACGTCGCTCGCGGCAAAGCGCTCGAAAAAAAGGAGGCGAGACAGGAAGCCGGTGGCAGGATGGCCGCCGACCGGATGTCCGTCGCCGTGCAGCCGCAGCCAGCGCCCTATGCGCTAGCCCCGATGCCGCCCGAGGCGCGCGAGCGTTACAGCCCGCTCGCCGACAACCCAGTCAAGCAGGTCGCCGAGGCGCCGGTGTCCACCTTCAGCATCGATGTCGATACCGGCAGCTACAGCAATGTGCGCCGCCTGCTCAACGCCGGCCAATTGCCGCCCGCCGACGCCGTGCGCGTCGAGGAATTGATCAACTACTTCCCCTATGACTACCCACTGCCGACAGATGATCGTCCGTTTGCCGTGCATAGCGAAATGGCCCCCGCCCCTTGGAACGCCGAGCGCGTGCTGCTGCGCGTCGGCATCAAGGGGCAGGACGTCGCCAAGCAGGCCCTGCCGCCGGCCAACGTGGTTTTTCTGGTCGACGTCTCCGGCTCGATGAACAGTGCCGACAAGCTGCCGCTGCTCAAGTCCGCGCTCAAGTTGCTGGTCACCCAGATGCGCGCCGAGGATCGCATCTCGCTGGTGACCTACGCCTCGGGAACACGGGTGATCCTGCCGCCGACGCCAGGCACTGAAAAAGCCGGCATCAGCGCCGCCATCGATGCCCTGCAGGCCGGCGGCAGCACGGCCGGCGCCTCCGGTATTCAACTCGCTTACGCGGCTGCACAGCAGAGTTTCATCAAGGGAGGCATCAACCGCATCCTGCTGGCCACCGATGGCGATTTCAATGTCGGCATCGCCGACACGCGGCAACTGAAAAGCCTGATCGAGGAGAAGCGCAAATCCGGCATCTCGCTATCGACCCTCGGCTTTGGCACCGGCAACTACAATGAAGCGATGATGGAACAGATTGCCGATGTCGGCGACGGTGCCTACTCCTACATCGACAGCCTGATGGAAGGCCACAAGGTACTGGTCAATGAGCTGACGTCCACCCTGGCCACCATCGCCCGTGACGTGAAAGTGCAGATCGAATTCAATCCGGCGGTGGTCCGGGAGTATCGCCTGATCGGCTACGAGAACCGCCAACTGGCGCGCGAGGATTTCAACAACGATCAGGTCGACGCCGGCGATATTGGCGCCGGCCATACCGTCACCGCGCTCTACGAGCTGACCCTGGCCGGCAGCAAGAGCAGCGTGGACCCGCTGCGCTATGCCCCGCAAGCCAGCGCCGAAGGCCCGCTGGGCAATGAACTCGGCCACCTCAAGCTGCGCTACAAACAGCCCGGAGCCAGCACCAGCCAACTCATCGACTTCACGCTGCAACGCCAGGCGATCAAGGCGCTCGACGCCGCCAGCAGCGAGTTTCGCTTCGCCAGCGCCGTGGCCGCCTATGGTCAGCTTCTGCGCGGCGGCAAATACACCGGCAACTGGAGCTATGCCGAGGTGCGCCAGCTGGCGCTGGCCAATACCGGCAGCGACCCCTACGGCTACCGCGGCGAGTTCCTGCGCCTGATCGATCTGGCGGCAGCCCTGGGGAGCAAGCCCGGGAGCTGATGCAGCGGCCGCTCGCCCCGGTCCTTGCCCTGCTTTGCCTCCACCACTCCGCGGCCAGGCGAGCGCCGGGGCAGCTGGCGGCAGGCGCGCCCGGGCAAGGCGGCCGGTCTATACTGCGCGCCATGGACACCGCCGCCGAACTCGCCACGCTGCCCGACGAAGACCTGATGCTGCTGGTCGCCAACGGCCTGGTCGAAAAACCAGCCACCGAGCTCTTCCGCCGCCACAACCGCGCGCTGTTCAACTTCATCGCCTGGCAGTGCCAGGGCAATGTCGCTCAGGCCGAAGACATCACCCAGCGCACCTGGGAGAAGCTCATGACGCGCTGCGCGGATTACAAACCACAAGCGGCTTTTCGGACCTTCCTGTTCCAGATTGCCCGCAACCTGTGGCTCGACCTGCGCCGCTCTGCGGCCGAAAGCCAGCGCGCAGAAGTCGACGACAGCCACCCCGAAGCGCCCACCGAGGATCTTGCTCCGGAAGCCGAACTGGCCCTGCGCCAGAATCTCGACCGGGTACACCAGGCCCTGCTCGCCCTGCCCGCCAAGCAGCGCGAAGTGGTGGTGCTGCGTTTTTTCAGCGAAATGACCCTGGAGGAAATCGCGCACACCGTCGGCGAAGGTTTCGAAACGGTCAAGAGCCGCCTACGCTACGCCTTAACCCGCCTGCGCCGCGAACTGGAGGCACAGGCATGAGCCAGACAAGCCAGGCCTTCGAAAAATTCCTCCAGGGCGAAGACCGCCTGGCCCGCCTGCTGTGCGACCTGCCCGCCTATGTGCCATCGGCGGCGGCCGAATTCGAGGCGGCTTTTGCGCGCGCGGCACGGGCAGCACAGGCCCAACAGGACGCCATGCGGACTGAAACTGCCGCCGGGCAAGCCGCCGCGTCCGGAACTGCAAGGCTGGAAAGCACGCGTCTCGACGCCATTCCGTCGGCTTTCGAACCGCCCGCCAGTCTGCAAGCCTCCTTCCTGAAAATGGCCGCCAGCATTGAATCTGCCCAGGCCCCCCGGCGCGAGGCAGTCCTGCGCGGCATCGCCAAGGGAGACAGCGCGCAGGCCATGCTCGGCGCGGCGATTGCGCCGAGCAGCGAAGAATGGCTGCGCGCCCAAGCACCTGCCGCCCCGCCTGCGCCGTCATCGCCCCCGGCCCGAAAACGCGCCTTCCTCGGTTTCCGCTGGTTCGACCTGCGTCTCGCCGCGCTGGCCTGCGTGGTCGCCGCCATCGGCACGCAACTCGTGCTCATGTCCCACCCCGACCCGCAGCAAGTTGCCATGCAGGCGGTTTTCGAGAAGGCACTGGCGCGGCGCGAGGCGTCGAACGAAGCGGACCTGGCGAAAGAGACCAAGGGTCCTCTCGCTGACGCGCAACTTGCCCTGGAGCAGACAAGTGCGGGCATGTTGCAAGGCCGGCAGGACAGGGCCAGGCTCGCCGCAGCGGAGCAAGAGGCGGCACCCACCCTGCGCAAGAGGAGCGCGGCGGACGCCGCGGCGCCGCAGGCGCGCCTTGCGGACCTCGCCGACGGCCCGCCCGCGAACCCCTCGCCGCCACCACCGGCTGCCCCGGCCGCCAAGCTGGCCCTCACCGAAGCAATCGAGACAGCCGCTCAACGGCCCGCCAGTGAGTCCGCCACGGCGCCAGGCAGGCCGAGCCCGGCGGCGCGGGCCGCAGCGCCGAGCATGGCCGCCAGCCCTGCGCCGACAAACCGCCAGCAGGCGACCGAAGGCGGCATAAGCAGCATCAGCGGCATCAGCGCCACCCTCGCCGACGACCCGGCCGACATCGCCAGCCAGCTGCCGGCCCGCCCGGCAGGCGCGGTGTGGACGGTGTATAGCAGCCAGCCCATCCAGCCCATCCAGCCCATCCAGCCCATCCAGCCCGAACTCGAGCGCTGGCTGGAAGCGCTGCGCCAGCAGATACCGGAAAGCAGCCGTCCGGCCCGTTTCGAGCTGATCAGGGAGGACGCAAGGCGTGGCCCGCAGCAGCTGCGCATCGTGCCGCCGGCGCTGTCCGACACACGCTGATCTCCTGCCCCCGACCAAGAGAATCATAAAATCCATGCCCGCAACCGCCTACGACGCCATCCCCTACCTCAGCCACTCGTTTCCGCGCAGCCACCCCGAGCGCCTGACTGCCGTGGCGAAGCTGTTCGGACTGGACGCACCGCCGCTTGAGTCCTGTCGAGTCCTTGAACTCGGCTGCTCGACGGGCGGCAATCTGATGGCCATGGCACAGAATCATCCGCGTGCGCAGTTCGTCGGCATCGACTCGTCATCGCGGCAGATCGCCGAGGGCTGGAAGCGGATCGATGCCCTGGGACTGAAGAACATCCGCCTGCGCCACCTCGATATTCGCGACCTCAGGGACGACTTCGGCGAGTTTGACTACATCGTCAGCCACGGCGTTTTTTCCTGGGTGCCGCTGAGCGTTCAGGACGCCATGCTGGAACTCTGCCATCGCCATCTGGCGCGCAGCGGCGTCGCCTATTTCAGCTACAACACCTATCCGGGGTGGCACATCCGCGGCATCGTGCGCGACATGATGCTCTACCGCAGCGGTCAATTCACCGATCCGGCGACCCGCCTGTCGCAAGCCAAGGCGCTGGTGGAGTTTGTCGCCGGCGCGGCGCGCAGTGACAACGACCCTTATCGGCAACTGCTGAAGAACGAAGTGGCGGGATTCGAGCACAGCGACGATTACTACCTTCATCACGAGCATCTCGAGGAGGACAATCATCCGATCTATTTTCACGACTTCGCGCGCAAACTCGCAGTGAACGGCCTGCAGTACCTCGGCGAGTCGGATGTTTCGAGCATGGTCTCGAGCAACTTCGCCCCGGAGGTCGCGAGGACCCTGCATGAACTCGGCGCGCACGACCTCGTGCAAATGGAGCAGTACATGGACTTCGTGCGCTGCCGCTACTTCCGCGAGACCCTGGTATGCCACAGCACGGTGCGCTTGCAGCGGCAGCTCCACCCGCAGGTCGTTAAAGGACTATTGCTGGCGACGCAAGCCGCTCCTGAAGCACCGCCGCCAGAGCCATTGGACCCCGCTGTGGAGGTCTTTCGAACGCCGGCAGGGACAGGCATCCAGTGCCGATCTCCACTCATCAAGGCCGGCTTGCGCGAACTGCTGAAGCACTGGCCGATGCCCGTTTCCTTCGCCGATCTGTATGCCTGTTGCCGGGAAAAGGTGCCTCCGAACGAGGGTGCCGAAGATGCACGATCGCAGGAGGAGTTTCTCGCCAGCGAGCTGCTCGGCTGCATCGCCGCCGGCGTTATCGAGTGGTACGTCACGCCGCCACCGTATGGCCTTGCCGACGCCCCGTATCCGACGACCATTCCCAACGCCCGACGCGAAGCGGCGGCTGGCGGAGCGGTGCTCAACCTGCGCGGTGAGCCGATCGAACTCGACGCCATCCATCGCCAGGTGCTGCAGCGTCTCGACGGGCAGCACGATCGCGAGCGGCTGACGGATGCCTTGCTTCGCTACGTGAGCGACGGCGGCCACGAACTGCGGCGCGACGGCGAAAGCACGGCGATCACCGATCCGTTTGAAATGCGCGCGACGCTCACCGTGGCGCTCGAAAAGGTCCTCGAAAACCTGGAGCGCAGTGCATTCGTCGCGCGTCCTGCCGCGACCGCTTCGGCCAGCGAGGCAGGCTGACGCCGACAATCGCCTCGCGAGCTCTTCCCCTTGCCCTCCTCGCGCAAGGGGATAACGGCGCTTGCTGAGTTGCGCGGGCGACTTTCACGTTAAATCATAAAGACTCGGTAGGCAGGGCAATCGCGACGCCTGAGCAAAACTCTACGCCGCGTTATAAAAATGATTCTCAGTATATAGTGCGCCGTCGCGGCAGCATCAGGCACGGCGCCCTGCCCTGCAAGAAGCTCCCGCCCGACGTGAACTCTGTGCGGCCATCGCGGCAAAAAACGGCTGCCGTCATTCGTTGGAGAAGCCCGTGAAAACGTCCCAAAACGCAGGAAAGCGGCGGTTCAATCTCTCCAACGTCGTACAGTCGGTACGCAAAGCTTTTTCCTCGTGGCGCAGCGACGAGGACCGGCAAGCGCCTCAGCGATCACGCGAGGCAAGCCCGCAGCGGCGCAACTACGCGCTCGAGGCTCTCGAACCGCGGCTTCTGCTATCGGCCGATCTCTCCTATCTCGCCAACAGCAACAGTGAGACCGAGCTCACCCTGAGCTTTTCCGGATCGGACTATCAGTTGCTCACGGGTTCGGGAACAGTCGTCGACTCGCTGTCCAAAGCGGACGCAGAAAGCGACGGGCGCATCGTGATCAGCGGCACCGACGGCGCCGATAGCTTGAAGATCGATCTCTCCGATCTTGGCTCGCCCGTGCTGAGCTTCGAGGGTGGCGGCGACGATACCCTGCTGACTTCAGCCGATGTCGATTTCAGCTTGACGGGAACGTCCATCGTGGCCGCTGACAAGCGCTTCGAGGGCTTCGAAATCGCCACGCTGAGCGGTGGTGCGGGCAACAACAGGCTGACGCTCGACCAGTGGAACGGCCGTTTCAGCTTCGCCGGTGGCGACGGCAACGACAGCCTGCAGGGCGACGCTCAGAGCAATCGCTGGCAACTCGCTGGCAGCAAGGCCGGGACCTTGAATGGCAACGCCTTCTCGGATCTCGAGGTCCTCAAAGGCGGTACCAACGAGGACGAGTTGCGCGGTCCGACGGCCGACGCCACCTGGACGCTGACCGGTAACAGCGCTGGCACCGTCGCCGGCGTTGACTTCACGGGCATGGAGATCCTCACCGGCGCTGCCGGGAACACGGACAGCTTCGAGATCAAGCCGGGCGCTGCGTTCACTACCGTGCTCGATGGAGGAGCCGGCGGCAACGACATCCTCATCGGCCTGGACGCCGCCAACACCTGGAACCTGAACGGCGAGAATGCCGGGACGGTCGGCGCCTTGCGCTTCACGGGCATCGAGAGCCTGCGCGGCGGAGCGGCTGATGATGCCTTTGTCTTTGCCGACGGCAATGCGCGCCTGAGCGGCGAGATCGATGGTGGCAGCGGCGGCAGCAACACGCTGAACTACGCCTCGCTGGCGTCGGCCATCGCAGTCGATTTCAGCGCCCGCCAGGCGACCGCCACCGGCGGCATCGCGGCGATCAACAGGGTGATCGGCGGACAAGGGACTGCCGACACGCTGGTGGGTCCGAACAACGACATCGAGTGGCAGCTCAGCGCTTCAAATGCGGGCAGCGTCGGCGACATCGTCTTTGCCGGCTTCGAGAAGCTGCGCGGCGCCGACGGCAATGACGATACCTTTGTCATCAAGTTCGGCGGCGATCTGAACAGCGGACTCGAGATCGACGGCGGCGCCGGCGGTGACGACAAACTGGTCTTCGACAGGAACGGCAGCCAGGTGAGCTTTGCCCCGGGTGCGCCGGGGAGAGGCAGCATCGACGTCGGCTGGGTGAGGGTCGACTACGCCGGCCTGGAGCCGGGCGGCTTCCTGCTTGGATCTGACCCCTTGCAGCTGTTCAGCGACTTTTCCGACCCCGCCAACGTCAAGCTCTCCGGGCACGTCGTCGGAGCAAACGACCTGCTGCTGAGCAGCTACTCGCCCGGCACACCGGAGCTGTTGCAGATCAGCAGTGGCGGCGAAGCGGTCATCTTCAAGAGTCCGCAGGAATCGCTGAGCATCGCCATGGGTGGCGTTGGCGCCGAGAACAGACTGACGATAGGTGAACTCGGCGGCGCGATGAATTTGCCCGGCAGTTTGACGATCACCGGCGCCCTGGGCACGAATATCGTCGAGCAGTTCGGTGACCTGGTCATCGGCCAGGGCGGCCTGTCCATGGACGGTCAGGCCGGTACGCGGAACAACTTCACGCTCAGCGGCAGCATCGACGTTCAAGGCGGCGATGTGCGCATCGACGGCGGCCTGTTTGCCGACACCATTGTCCTCGATGGCAGGCTCGCAATCGAGGGCGGCGCGCTGAGCATAGACGGCTCGCCGTTGCTGGAAATCCCGCTCATCGGACAGGACCAGGTGACGCTGGCCGGGCGCGTGGAAACTCAGGGTGGAGCGGTCACGGTCGATGCAAGCAGGATAAACGTCGCCGGCGGCACGCTGCTGACCCGCAAGTTCGACGCCGCGGCGCCGTCCGTTTCGACCGGCGACTCCGGCGCCATCGCCTTCACCAGCGTTAAGATCGTTCTCGAAGCCGACTCCGCGCTGCTCGCCGACGTCGGCGGCAGCAGCAGCCAGCAGGCCGGCGACGTCACCCTGAGCGTCAGCGTCACCGACCCGACCGGCGCGCTGCCGATCGACGTCATCCCCGGCACCGATCCCGGCATCAGCCTGCAGAACGGCGCCTTGATCAAGGGCGGCGCGGTCGCCTTGACGGCGTACAAGGTCAACCAGACGCAGACGTCGCTGTTGCCGGTGACCTTGCTGTCGGTGCAGTCGCGCAACGTCAGCATCGACCTCACCGGCGCGACCATCGAAGGCGACGAGGTCAGCGTCGAAGCGAGCGTCGCAGACAAGAACCTGCTCGCCGACAGCGGCCCCTCGACGCTGATCGACAACCTTTCGTCGCCGATCGTGGCCACCTTCGTTGCCACGCCGATCCTGGCGAGCATCCCGATGGTCCTGCAGGCGGTCTCGGTGATGATGCGCCAGGCGTCGACGGCCGTCAGCCTGACCGACAGCCACATCAGGAGTGCCGGCAATGTCAGCATCGCCGCCAATACCTCGGTGTCCAGCGAAGCGGCGCCGGCCGGCGCCATGGATCCGGCGAAAGGGAAGTACTACGCATCCAAGGATCTGAAGGCCGGCGCCGTGGCACCCTTTGCCGCCGGCTATAGCCGCGCCGACGGCTCGGCCGTGACCCTGCTGACCGGCGGCTCGACGATCACCGCCCTGGGCGACGTGGCCATCGAGTCGAACACCGAAACGACGGCCAACGTCGATGCCATGACGATGGTCAATTCGGGGCCAGCCGGCAAGAAAGCGAATTCGAAATCGATCAAAGACACCACGCTGGCGGCGGGAATGAGTATCGCCGTCACCGATTCGAACACCCGGTCGACGGCCACCGTCGACCAGGCGGTGATCATCGATGCCCAGGGCTCGGTGACGGTCAACGCCTCTGGCGAGGTCAACAACGAAGCCAGCGCCAGCACCTACGTCTTCATCGACGGCTCGGGCGCGATCGGCATCGCCGTCGGCCAGGACAAGAGCGACATCAAGACCACCGTCAACGGCACCATCAAGGCCGCTGCGGTCAGCTTCGGCGACCAGGGCAGCGCAATCACCGCCGCGAGTTTCGATCTGCAGAAGGACACCCTCACCCTGCCCGATCACGGCTTCGCGCCGGGGCAGGAGATCGTCCTCGCCGGGGACTCGTATCGGGTGATCGTGGTCGACGAGAACACCATCCAGCTGGCGCATGGCAAGGCGATCAAACTCGATGCCAGCGGTACCGACGCTGACGCCACCCAGACGCTGGCGCGCACGATGGCCAGGACCTTCGAGGCCGTCACTGCCGTCGACGCGGCGCGCAACACCCTGACGCTGACCGGCCATGGCCTGAGCACCGGCCAGCAGGTCAGCTACCACGCACTGAACAGCGACGCGGCGGCCATCGGCGGCCTGGACAGCGGCGCGAGCTATACCGTGCTCAGAGTCGATGCCAACCATCTCAAGCTGGCCACCGAGCTGGCGCCGGACGGCGCGCCCGGCGAGCAGTTCACCTTCGCCGCGACGACCTATTACGTGCTCGACCTCGCCGACAGCGCGGCGCTGAAGACGACGGTCAGTTTCGACCCCAGCAGCGCGACCGCGAACGGCGAACCGGTGCTCGACGACGCCAACGACGCGATCGTTCTCGACGCCGACGACGATTTCTACACCGGTCAGGCGGTGATCTACAGCGCGGCGTCGCCGATCGCCGGCCTGGTCAGCGGCCACAGCTACTACGTGATCAAGGGCGCCGGTGCAGCGGATCGACTGCAACTGGCCGCCTCGAAGGCCGACGCCGAGGCCGAAGTGCCGGTATTCATTCCCCTCGGCGCCGCGGCGGGTGGCGGCAGTCAAACGCTGACCGGTGCTCATCTGCACGCGCTGGCCTTCACCGAGGCGCCGCTGTCGTTCACGCCGCAGGAGGCCATTGGCGACGGGGGCGAGAGCAAGCTCGGTACGACGATCACTTTCGACAGCGCGCACGGCTGGCAAACCGGCGACGCGGTGGTCTACCACGTCGACCCGACGCTGCAACGCGAGGTCGGGGTCATCCGCCACACCCACATCGAGACCGCGGCTGTCGTCGTCGAAGGCATCGATCCGAGCGGCCTGACCATCGATGGCGAAATGGTCGTCGACGGTGCACAGGGCACGATCGCCTTCGACGGCGCGCAACCCTTCGTGACCGGGCAGCGCGTCACCTACGCCAGTGGTGGCGGCACGGCCATCGGTGGCCTGGCGGACGGCGACTATTTCGTGATCGATGGCGCCCCCGACGACCTGGTCAGCACCAACAAGCTGCGCCTGGCAGCGACCCGTGCCGACGCCTTCAACGGCATTGCGCTGGCCTTGTCGACGAGTGGAAACACGGGCGCAGGAAGTCAGCACAGCCTCACGGCGAGCGCCGTGGACAGCGCCGACGACCTGCTGATCATCGCCAACAACAGCTTCCACACCGGCCAAAAGCTGCTCTACAACAGCGCTGGCCAGGCGCCGATCGGTGGTCTCCAGGACCAGCACGACTACTACGTGATCAGGGTTGCCGGCAGCAGCGACATGATTCGTCTGGCCATGACCCTGGACGATGCCTCCCGGGGCGTGGCGATCGATCTTTCCGCAGGCGCCGGCGGCAGCGTGCACATGTTCACCACCGACCGTATGGTCACGCCTTTCGATGCCCTGCGCAGCGCAGCGGTGGTCGACCTCGGCACGGCGACGCTGTTCCTGCCCGGGCACGGCTTCCAGCCCGGCGAAGTGGTCACTTACAGCAGCGACGATGGCGAGCCGATCGGCGGACTGATCTCGGGTGGCGCGTACGCGGTGATCGTCGTCGACGCCGATCACCTGCGCCTGGCGGCGGTCTCCGCGCCATCGCAGGCATTGCCACTGAATTCGCGTGGATCGACGGGATTCGGCACGCACAGCCTCGCGGTGGTCCGCGGAGAAGCCGACGACGACGCCTATTGGGTGCCCTTCAACCCGACCCTGTTGCCCGCCGTAGACGCGGCCAGCGACACCCTCTGGATCCAGGGCGAGCATGGCTTCAAGAACGGCGAGCGCGTCACCTACCTGACTGGCGGCGGTGCCGCGATCGGTGGTTTGCAAGACGGTCAAGATTACTTCGTGATCGTCACTGGCGCGAGTTCCTTCCAACTCGAGGATGCCAACCACCAGTTGCTGCAGCTGACCGCGGGGGTGGCCAGCGAAGCCAATGGCGAGGCGCATGCCTTCGAGCGCGCTGCCCTCGGCGAGCGCGTCGACGCGCACATTGGCGGCCTGAGCGACGACAACGTCTACTACGTCACGGTGGTCAACGCGACGACCATCCGCCTGTCGCACGACCAGATGACCGCGCGGGCGCTGCTGCCCGTCGACCTGACTGCACTCAAGGCCGTGGCCGAATCGTATGACGGCTTGGCGCTGCCGGCCGCCGCTGCCGGTATCAACGTTCAGGCCAGCCTCGAAGCCGAGAACCACGCCATCGCCATTACCCAGATCGGCGGCATTCCGACGATTGCACAGATGCTCACCGGCGCCGTGCCTTTCGACCACAAGACGGCGAAACAGCTCGTGCAGGGCGCGAAACTGATGAAAGTGGGCAAGCAGTCGCCGGTCAGCATTGCCGGCTCGGTGGCCATCAACCTGGTCGAGCACGCGGTGCGCGCCGAGCTGGGTGGCAGTGCCGTGCTCGAGTCGAAGAGCAGCGTCACGGTCGATGCTGGGCTGGAAAACAAGGTCCAGATCATCGCCCAGGGCACCGTGACTTCCGAAGCCGCACAGGCCAAGTCGGGCAATCTCCGACCGAAGAGTTTCTCCAATGCCCTGGGCGTCGGCATCGGCATCTACGAAAACACCGTCGAGGCGATCGTCGACAGCGGCGCGCAGCTCGACGCGGCCGAGAAGGTCGCCGTCAGCGCCAGCCTGTCCTACCCGCTGCTGATCGATTCGCTGCCCTTCAGCCAGGGCGGCTACAACATCTCGGACGACAATCCGCTGGCGGATCTGGCGACCCTGCTCAACGGCAATCTCGGCCTGACCGGCATGATGAACGTCTGGGCCTCGGCGACCAGCCGGACGAACATTCCGGGTAAGACCGACGCCGCCAAGTTTTCGACCACCGGTTCGATGGCCATGACCGACTATCGCAACCGCTCGGAAGCGAGCATCCGTTCCGGGGCACTGATCAACCAGAAGGCGGCCTTCCAGAACGCGGAGCAGTCGGTGGAGCTGCTGGCGCAGACCGAGATGGCGCTGCTCAATGTCGCCGGGCAAATTCAGCTCAACCTGCGACCCGAGTACATCAGCTCACAGCTCGCGCTGGGCGGGCGGCCAACGCCGTTCTCGCTGGTCGGCAACGATGCCGGCGGCCTTGGCGTCGGCGGCTCGATCCTCGTGCAGGCGGTACACAATCAGACCATCGCCCTCCTCGAAGGCGGCGCGCAGGTGCATACCGGCCTGGCGGGCGGGCTGAACGTAGCCGCCAGCGAGGACATCTGGTCGCTGGAGATGGCTGAGGCCGGTGGCGATTCCGGCAACACCGGGATCAGCGGCAGCTTTTCCTACGTCGGCCAGGTGAGTGAAAGCATCGCCCAGATCGCCAGCGGTGCGATCATCGACGGCGGTGCCGTCGTCGTCGAAGCCGAAAGCCTGGTCAGCCACATCAACCTGGTCGGTGCCGTACAGAAAGCCAGGGCGCTGGGCGTCGGGATGAGTATTGGCGTCACCCTGCTCGAGCGCGAAACGGCGGCCGTCATCGGCCAGCGCATCAGCAAGGACGATCAATCCGTCGGCGCTGCCGGCACGGCTATCAGTGCCACCAGCCTCGATCTCTCGGCGACCAATGACGGCAGGATCTGGGGCATCGGCGTCGCCGGGGCGGTGATCTTCGAAGGCGGCGACCAGGGTCCCCCGAGCAGTTCGAAATCGCTGCTGCCGGCTCCATTGCAGGGCCCCGGCAAGAACCTCGCGCCGCAGTCCGGAGTGGGCCTGGCCGGGGTGGTTACCGCCAACAACATCGCCGATCGCACACATGCCTATATCAACGACGCGGGCAGCATCGATCTGCACGGCGGCCCGCTCGGGCTGCTCAGCGCCGATCACACGAGCGTCTTTTCGCTGAGCGGCGCGGCGAGCTTCGTCAAGACGGCGAAGAATTCGGCGGCCATCGCCGGCTCGTTCAGCAACAACGAAGTCGCGATGGATACGGCGGCGTTCATCGCCGGCGCGACGCTTGAAGACACCGGAGCGGTCAGCCTGGGCGCTCGGCGCGATGGCGACGTCGTGGCGATCACGGCCGGCGTGGCGGTGGCGGCAGCGCTTGCCGACGCCAAGAGCGCCGGCGCGTCGAACTACGCCGGCTCGCTTGGCGCGGCGGTATCGATCAACCGTGTTCAGGGACAGACGCGTGCGCTCATCGACGACGCCACCGTCGTCGCCGACGGCGACCTGAGTTTGACGGCCGACGACCGAGCCAGGATTTCGGCCCTGGCCATCGGCGGCGCGCTGTCGGCGGGCGTCAACAGCACCGGCACGGCGGGTGCGCTGGCCGGTGCCGGGGCCGGCATCAGCAACGAGATCAACCTCGACATCGAAGCCGGGATTCGCAACGGCAGCGTGGTCATCGTCAGCGGCGGCGGCGTCCTGCTGGCGGCGCGCGACGAGACGACGGTCAGCGCCGACGCCGGTGGCGTAGGCGTGGCCCTGGCCTTCGCCAAGACCGGCTCGGCGTATGCCGCCTCGCTGGGCGTCGCGGTCGCCCTGAACGACATCAACAACCGGACCCGCGCGAGCATCAGCGCAGCGACCGTCAGCGCCAGCGGCGACATCGTGCTAGCGGCCGACGACGAGGCCAGCGTTGCCGCGCTGGCCATCGGCGGCGCCCTGGCTGTCGGCCTGACCAACGTCGGTAGCGGCGTGGCCTTTGCCGGCGCCGGCGCTGCCAGCAGCAACAGCATTGCGCTGGCCAGCGAGGCGAGCATCAAGGACGGCAGCGTCGTGCTCAGCGGTGCCGCGCTCAGCCTGCGTGCCAGCGACCATTCGCAGGTCGAGGCCAATGCCGGCGCGGTGGCAGTGGCGGCTGCCCTGTCGACCACCGGCAGCGCGGTCGGCGTTTCGCTCGGCGCTTCGCTGGCCATGAATACGGTGCACAACAGCGCCGTGGCGCTGGTCGACGCCTCGAAGCTGCGCGCAGGCGACGACGTCTCGCTCCTCGCCCAGGAAGAAGCGGCGATCTCGGCATTGGCGCTCGGTGGCGCCTTGTCGGTCGGACTGACCAGCACCGGTGCCGGCGTCGCCGTCGCCGGCGCCGGTGCGGCGACGATCAGCGACATCAGCCTGGCGACCGAAGCCGGCATCAGGAACGGCAGCGACGTCCAGACATCGGGCGGCAGTGTCGCATTGCGTGCGCTCAACGCCGCCGAGATCGATGCCGACGCCGGCGGTGTCGCGCTATCGCTCGCCTACACCGGCACGGGCACGGCGGTGGCGGTGTCGGTTGGCGCGGCGGCGGCGATCAACCGCATCGACAGCAGCAGCCTGGCCAGCATCGACGCCTCGCAGGTCAAGGCCTACGGCGAGGTGTCGCTGCTGGCCGAGGATCAGTCGACGATCAGCGCACTGGCCATCGGCGCCGCCGGTGCGGCGGCAATCAGCGGCTCGGGCGTCGCCGTCGGCATTGCCGGCGCCGGCGCGGCCACTGACAACGGCATTACGCTGGCCATCGAGGCGAGCATCAGGAACGGCAGCACGGTCGACGCCCTCAGCGGCGACCTACTGCTGCAGGCCAGCGACCGCTCGCGCATCCATGGCGATGCCGGTGGCGTCGCCGTGGCCCTGGCGTTGGCACCGTCGAACGTCGCCGTGGCCGTGTCGATCGGGGCCAGTGCGGCCCTCAACAGCATCAGCAGCGACGTTCTGGCCCTGGTCGACGCTTCCGTCGTCGCCGCTGCCGGTGAAATCACACTGACGGCCCAGGCCGACGCCGACATCGCGGCGCTGGCCATTGCCGGCGCGGTGGCGGCCGGCGTCGGCAGCACCGTCGGGCTTGCCGCGTCGGGAGCGGGCGCGGCGACGATCAACAGCATTGACGAGCGCGTGCTGGCCGCCATCACGGAGGCCAGCAGCGTGCACACGCACAGTGGTGATCTGAGCCTGTTGGCGGAGAACCAGTCGCGCATCCTTGCCGATGCCGGCGGCGTCGCCGTCGCCGTCGCCCTGGGGCTCGAGACCGGCGCCGTCGGCGCGTCGGTGGGCGCCTCGCTGGCGATCAACGAGATCGGCAGCGGCGGTGGCAGCGGCCAAGGGGTGCAAGCCCTGATCGACAACTCGGCCCTGTCGGTTGCCGGCGATGTCGTGCTCGAGGCCCGATCGGCGTCGCAGATCGACGCGGCTGCCGTTGGCGTCGTGGTCACCGTCGGCGTCGGTCTGGGTGACGTGGGGGTCGGCGTCGCCCTGGCCGGTTCCGGCGCCGCCGCCGTCAACCGAATCAGCGAAACCGTCGCAGCCGGCATCGGCAATGGCAGCCGCGTCGATACCGCGGGCGCGGTCAGCATCAGCGCCGACAGCGACTCGCAGATCACCGCCGACGGCGGCGGCGTGGCCGCCGCTGTGGCGGTTGGGGTGGGCGGCGTGTCAGGCGTCGCGGTGTCCGTCTCGGCGGCGCTGGCGGTGGCGATCAACGACATCGACAGCACGACGCGGGCTTTCCTCGACGATGTCTCGCTGATCGCCGACGGCGATGTGGACATCCACGCTACGTCGTCGACGGCGATCTCGGCGCTGAGCTTCGGCGGCGTCTTCTCGACGGCGGTCAGCGTCGGCCTGGTGCCGGTGGCGGTGGCGCTGGCCGGTGTCGGTGCCATCGCCAACAACGACATCAGGCAGGTCACCGAGGCCTTCATTGCCGGCGGCGACCTGCCGGCCAGCGTCACCAGTTCGAGCGGCTCCGTTCGCGTGCTGGCGACCAACGACGCGGCGATTCTGGCGCAAGCGATCGGCGGCAATGTGGCCGTTGGCGTGGCGGTCGGAATCGGCGTCGGTGCGACCATCAATATCACCCAGGTGCGGTCGGAAAACAGCATCGACCAGCAGGTCCGCAGCCATATCGACAAGGCGCAGGTGCTGGCCAGCAACGGCGAGATCGTCGTCGAGGCGGCGACCCTGCCCGAGTCGTCCATCGTCGCCACCGCCGCTGCCGCCTCGGTCGGGGTCGCGGTTTCGCTGGTCGCTGGCCTGGCCGTCGCCGAGGGCGGTGCAGTGGTCAATAACAGCGTGCATGGCCAGGTCATCGCTGCCGTGGACGAGAGCGCGACCCTGCTGGCCAGGGATCTGATCCGCGTCACCGCGACCGACAGCGCGAGCATCGCATCCGACGTCGGCGCTGGCGCCCTGGCGATCGGCGGCGGGATTTTCGCGGTCGGCGCGTCGATCGGTTTTTCGACGACGAACAACAGCATCGCCAACAGCGTACAGGCCTCGATCGACGGCACCGTCGAGATCACCGCCGGTGACCTCGAAATCGTCGCCAAGTCGGCGGCGCAGGTCAGCGCGCTGGCGGTGGCGACGTCGCTGGCGGTAGGCATCGGCATCGCTGGCGCGGCAGCGGGTGCCGGCGCTGCGGCGACGACGCACATCGACGAAGACGTGCAGGCCTGGCTGGCCACGCCCTCGGCGTTGGCCGAGGATATCCGCGTACTGGCCGCTTCCAGCCAGCAGACCAACGCCGATGCGCGCGGGGCGAGTACGGCCGTGGGCCTCTTGAGCCTTGCCGTCGGTGCCACCGTCGCCGACGCGTCGATTACCGGCAAGACCAGCGCCGCACTGAGCGGCATCGTCAGCAGCGCCGATGACGTCAGCGTCGAGGCCAGCAACCGCAGCGCCGTCAAGGCGAACAGCCTGGCGCTCGCGGGTGGCATTCTCGTCGGTCTGTCGGTGGCGGCAACGACGGCCAGCGCAGCGCTCGCCCCGGAGGTCGTCGCTACCCTCGACGACGCCCAGCTGGGCAGCGCTTTGGCGCCGATCACGGGTGATGTCACGGTTCGGGCAGTGGTCGACACCGACGCCGACGCCAGCGCCCTCGGCGTGGCCTACCTCGCCGGGATTGGCGTGGCGGCGGCCGGCTCGGTCGCCGAAGTAAACGTCCATCCGACCTTGACAGCGAGCATCGGCGGCGCCTCGGAGATTCACGCCGACGGCTCGCTGGTCCTCGAATCGCTGCACAACTACGCCGTCGACGGCGAGCAGCGTCGCCGGCTCGACCGCTTCTCGAAGGCCCGCTCCACTTCCGGATCCGGCGCGCTGATCAGTGGCGCCGGTGCGGACAGCAAGATACACGCCACGGCCGATCTCGAGACCTTCATCGACGGCGATGCCCTGGTGCAGGTCGCCGGCGATGTCACCGTGCTCTCGCAGTCCTTCAACGACGCCACGGCCGACGCCAGGAGTGTCGCCGTCGGCATCGGCGGCATCGGTGTCGCACTGGCCGAGGCGGTGGTCGATGGCCAGGTGTTGACGCGTGTGGACGGCAAGCTGATCGCCGGTGACACGCTCGACGACCAACTGGCGGTGCTCGCCGTCGCCTTCGACCGGGCCACGTCTTCTGCCGAAGGCATCGTCGTGGCGCTGGGGGCGGTGGGCGTCAGCTCGGCGGCGACCGTCGAACCGACGGTCAAGGTCCTCCTCGGCGGCGACATCGAAACCGCCGGTGATGCTTATTTCCACGCCATCGTCGAAGCGTCGGCGGTACCGCACGCCCTGGCGGCGGCGCTGGTGCCGATCGACAGCTCGGACGGCGCCCGCTTGCTGCCGACCTATGGCGTCGAGTTGCAGGCGGCGAAAGTGAAGGCCGGCGGCAGGAACGTCATTTCGGCCCTGCTCAACGAGCAAAAAGTGCCGGATCGAATCGACACCCTGACGATGGCCGCCAACGCGGCGCTATCGATCAAGATCGGCGCCACCGAAATTCTCTCGACCAGTACGGTAAGCGTCTTCGAGGGAAATACCGCGGTGCAGACGATCAGCGCCGACAATCCCGACAACGCCGACGGCGGCACGATGAGCTACGGCATTGTCGAGGGTGACGACGGCCATCTGTTCAGCATCGACAGCAGCAGCGGCGCATTGCGCTTCCTTGCCGCGCCGCAGTTTGCTGCGCCTCTGGATGCCGACGGGGACAACGTCTATCTGGTCACCGTCAAGGCCGAGAACGCGCTTGGCGCGCTGGGCTCGAAGCTGATCAGGGTGACCGTTCAGGACGTCCTGCCGATCACCCTCCTGCCCGGCAGCCAGCGCCTTGCCGATGGCCAGTCCACACTCGGAACGATCGATCTGATCGCCGTGCAATCGCTGGCTGCCGCCGCAGCGAGCCGCTGGCTCGACAGCGGCCTGTCGGCTGCGCAAATTGCGGCATTGGCCGGCATCGACTACCGGCTCGCCGATCTCGACGGTGAGACCCTCGCCGCGACCACCGGCCAGGTGATCGTGATCGACCGCGACGCCGCGACGCTCGGCTGGTTTGTTGACCAGACTCCGTTCGCCGACGAGGAGTTTGGCGAGAGCAGCGGGCGTGCCAGTGGCGGCTCTGCTGCCGGCGGCATCGACCTGCTGACGGTGCTGATGCACGAGCAAGGCCATGTCCTCGGACTCGGCGACGTGAACGCCAACGGCGAACTGATGTACCAGTTCATCGGCGAAGGCGAGCGGCGCCGCCCGGTGGCGCAGGCGGCGGCACAGGCCGCTGTGCAGCCGGACGGCAGCGGCGAGACACACTACCTGAACAGCGCCGATCTCGGCAACGCCGACTCGCTCGGCAATCGCGGCGCCAACTACACGCGCCAGGTCAACAGCAACGAGAGCTCGCCGTGACTGTTTTCGACGATCACGGTGGCCGCCGAGGTGACGCCGACGGTGCTCATCGATCTCGGTACGGGCAGCCAGCTGCAGGCGGGCAACGGCCACGACGTGATGCTGCGCGTGCGCGCCGACCGGACGGCGATAGCCACCGGTGGCGGCATGCAGGCGCAGCTCGTCGCCGGCACGGTGATTGCCGAGGCGACCGTTGGCGGCAGCATTACCGTGTCCTTTGGTGGCAGGGTCGACATCGCCGGCGACCTGACGGTCGAACTGCAAAGCGTCAACGAGGCAGTCGCCCTTGGTGAAGCGCTGTCGATCGGCGTCATCGATGCTGCCGGCGTCGATAGCCGGGCCTCGGTGACGCCGACCATCAGCACGCTCCTGGCGGCCGACAGCCAGCTCACGGTCGGCGGGGATTTCGTTCTGCGCACGCTGTCCGAAGCATCCGCCAGCGCCAGTTCCAGAGGTGTCGCCGTCGCCGCCGGCGGGGCGGTCGGCGTCGCGCTGGCGACGGCCACGGTCGCGCCGACGGTCAGCACGATCATTGGCGAGCGCGCCGTGATCGACGCCCAGGGTGCGATCACCATTGAAACGCTGCACAACGTCGACGCCGCCGGAGAGAAGCTCGATCGCCAGGCGCGCGCGACGGCCGAGGCGGCGGCAGGCGCCTTTGGCCTGGGCGCTGCGGGCGCCGATGCGGATGCCGAAGCGTCAGCCACGGTGGCCACGAAAGTCGGTGCCGGCGCGACGCTGCGCGCCGGGCCGGCGTCGGCAATCAGCATTCGCACCCTGGCCAACAATCAGGCCGATGCCCATGCCGGCGGTTTCGGCGTCGGCGGGATTCTCGGCGTCGGGGTTGTCCTGGCCGACGCCAGGACCGCGGGTTCGACAGAGGCCCTCCTCGATGGCGACGTGCTGCGCGCTGGCGCACTGACTGTCGAGGCGCGCGCCAGCGACAACGCCAACAGCACCGCCAATGCGCTGTCCGGCGGCATTCTCTCCGGCAACGGCGCCGTGGCCACCGCCACGTCGACGCCGACCATCGCTGCGCGTATCGCCGCCGGGCACCAGCTGCGCGTCGGCGGCGACGTCGCGGTCACGGCGGTGAGCGAAAACAATGCCCTGAGCGAGGCCAACGGCATTGCCGCCGGTGCACTGAGCGTCGGCGCGTCGATCGCCACCTCGACCACCACTCCCAGGATCAGCGCGGCCATCGACGGCGGCAGCGTCAGCAGTAGCGGCGGCAGTATCCTGGTGAGCGCGCTGAACAATGTCGACCTGAGCAGCGGCGGCGTCATCACCGTCACCGGCGGCGGCGCCAAGGCGAGCACCCATGCCTCGGCGGGTGGCTTGCTGGCCGGCAGTGGCAACCAGGCCACGGCAGTGTCTTCGCCGATCCTCGAAGCCAGCGTCGGCAGCAGCGCCAGCCTGGCCGCCGCGCAGGACATCACGCTGCGCTCACAATCAAGCAACCAGGCCGATGCTGGCGCAAGCGGCCTGGCTGGCGGACTGGTCGGCGTCGGGATCAACATCGCCTCGGCGACCGCGGCAGGAGCCAACAAGGCGCATCTTGACGGCCGCGTCGAAGCGCATCCGCTGGCTGGTGGGGTAGATCCCGAGCGCGCCGGCGCCAGCAACGTCAACATCCGGGCGATCGGCTCGGACAGCGCCAACGCCAATGCGCAAGCGGTTGCCGGTGGCGTCGCAGGCGTCGGCGACAATCGCGCGACGGCGACGGTGACGCCCGCGGTGCAGGCGTCGATCGGCAATGGTGCGCTGCTAAACGTCGCCAACAATCTCAAGCTCGAGGCCAGGGAAACGCCTGAAGGCGATGCACGTACCGCAGGGGTCAGCGGCGGCGGCGTCGCCGTCGGCGGCTCGCTGTCGACCGCCACCATCAGTCCGCTGGTCACTGCCGCCATCGGCAGCCTGGCGACGATCGTGCAAGCGAATCCGGACGGACTGGTCTCGGTGCTGGCGACGGCGACGCCGCAAAGCAATGCCCCTGTCGCCGATTACGCGATCAAGTCCGTCGATACTGCCAGCGATACGCTGCACGTTCTCGATCATGGCCTGCAAAGCGGCGATTCCGTCGCGTACGACAACGGCGGCAACGCCAATATTGCCGGGCTGAGTGGCGGCCGGCTCTACAAGGTCCTCAGCGCAGGCGCCGACGACCTGGCTTTCGGCGCGGCCTTCGGCAGCGAGGAAACGGCGGTGGACGCCGCCAAAGACCTGATTACTTTCCTTGCGCCGCACGCTTTCCAGAGTGGCGACGCGGTCAGGTACCACGCTTTTCGCTCGGCCAACGGCGCGGTTGTCAGCGTTGGCGGACTGAGCGATGGCGCCCTGTATTACGTTCGCGTGATCGACGAGCGAACGATCAAGCTGACCACTACCCTTGACCAGGCCGTCAATCCGCAGAACGGCGTCAACACCTTCACGCCGGCGGCGATCAGCGGCAACACTCTGAATATCGCCAACAGTTATACCGAGAATCAGGCGCTCACCTACCATACGACGGCACCACAGGCCTTCAACACTTCGCTTGTCGATGTCAGCGTCGGCGGCAGCGAGTCCTCGCCGACCTTTGCCGACGCGGCCGGCGCCAACAACGTCTATCTCGACGGCAACGCCTTCAAGACCGGCGACAAGGTCGTTTATCAGGTGCAGGGCAATGCTAGTGCCGTCGCCGGTTTAACGAATGGCAAAGCGTATCGGGTGGTGGTCGACGGCGGCAATGGCAATCTGATCCAGCTGCGCAACACGCTGGGCCCGACCAGTCTCAGCTTCGTCCGCGACGCGGTGAACGGCGACAGCATCGTTCGCAATGACGGCGGGAACTGGCTCAACGACGGCTTCGCTGCCGCGCAGCTGATCACCATCTCGGGCGCGGCCAACAACAACCAGACCTGGACGATCGCCAGCGTCGCCGGCAACCAGCTTCTGCTCACTACCAAGGGCGCGGTGATCGCCGAGACCGACGCCAGGGCCAGCGTCGATGGCGCCGTCGTCGACTTAAGTCCAGACAAGAGCGCCGCCGGCGCCAGCGCCATTCATACCCTGTCGATGCTCTCCATCGGCGGCTTGCAGGATGGCGTCACGTATTACGTCAAGAACCGGACAGCGACCTCCTTCAAGCTCGCGGCGAGCGCTGGCGGTCCGGCCATCGCCAGTCTCGACACCTCGGGACTGGCAGCGACGAGCGTCTTCAGCCTCGCTGCGGAAGGCATCGACCTCGGTTCTTCGGGCGGTGTGGCACATACCTTGACCATCGACCTGCGCTCGTCGGCACAAGGCACGCAGCGCCTGCTGGCGCCTGGTGGCGCCTCGCTGAGTACGCTGTCACCGCGGCCTGGCGATGGCCTGTCGACGGCGACGGCACAGGGCTCGGGCGGCGGCTTCGTTGGCATCAATGGCAACCGCGCCGATCTGACGGCGAAGCCGACGGTCAGCGCCGACGTCGCCGCCCGGTCGATTTCTGCGCAGGGGGCGGTGTCGATCAGCAGCATATCGATCACCGGCAGCACCGCCAATGCGCAAAACAGCACCGGTGGCTTTGTCGCCATCGGCGACGCCGACGCCAGTTCGACGTCGATCAATAGCAGCCATGCCAGCGTCGGTGCGGGTTCGCAGATCGATGCCGGGGGCGATTTCACGCTGGCGGCGACTTCCTCGACGCGTCATGGCGACGTCAGCGCACGCTCGGTGGGCGGCGGCTTTGCCGCCGACGTCGAGGCCAACAGCCGCGTCAGCACGCAATACAACACGACGGCGAGCGTCGCCGCCGGCGCCGCGGTCAGCGCCGGCGGCGACCTGCAAGTTCTCGCCGACTCCAGCGCCAGCGGGCTGGCCAGCGCCTTTGCCGACGGCAAGGGCTTCGGCGCCGGCGGCTACACCGACAGCCGCAACACCCTGGCGAACGGCCAGACGGTCGCGTCGATAGGCCGCGGCGCGACCCTGGACGGACAGCGGCTGACGATCAGCGCCGGCGTTTCGGGCATGGATCTCAAGGCGCGTGGCGAAGGCTATGGCGCGGGCTTCGTCGGCGTCTCGCACGACTACGCGACGCTAGACGTCACGGCCGACAACAAGGTGCTGATCGACGAAGATGCCCTGCTCTCGGGCAGCGCTGGCGTCGACCTGCTGGCCAACTTCCGGCAGCTATCGACCGACGCCTACAGTTTTGCGCAGGCCACCGGCCTGTTCGGCCATGTCACTTCGAACGCCTATAACGACAGCACGCTCGATTCCACGGTGCTCACCGGCGCCGGCTCCAGAATCACCGCCGCTCCTCGCGACAACTCCGGCAACCTGGCGCTGGCCGCCAACACCGCCAACTCGGCTATCAGCATCACCGCCGAGGCGCATGACAGCAAGCGCGCACTCGCCGCCGGTGGCAGCGACAGCCACGCCAATGCCGATGGCAGTGCACGCATCGACTGGTCCGGCGATGTCGCCATTCACCCCGGCCCGAACGCCGAACTGGTCATCGACGCTGCCGGTGGCGTCAGCCGGCAGGTCAATGTCGACTACAGCCTTGCCGGCAACGTCATCAAGGTCAATGGCGTCTCCGGCTCACCCGGCCGCGTTCAATTCGTCGCCGACAGCATTGCCGGTAGCGGCGGCGGCTGGGATTTCCAGGACAGCCTCAAAGAGATCCGGATCGTCAACAGCAGTAGCCGCGATCTACAGATCAACAATATCGATGCTGTTGTCCACAGCGCGCAGCAGCCGCAGGTCGAGTTGCGCGGCGACACCGGCGAAGTCTCGCTGAACTTCGCGATCACCCGCAGCGTGACGCCGACGCTGGCCACTATCGAGAACCTGAGCAGTGCCGACATCCTGCTCAACGGGACCATTGAAAACCCGATCGGGATGACACGCATCGTCAATACCGGCGGCAACATCCGCTCGACCAAGAGCCGCGACGAGGGTGGTGCCGATGGCCTGCGCTCGCTGATTCGTAGCCATTCGCTGCAGATCGAAGCGCTGCAGGGCAGCATCGGCGGCGCCGGCGCAGTTGGCCAACAGCGGGTCAATGTCGACCTCGTGCAAAGCCTGGCGGCGCCGGCGGCGATGCAACAGCTCAGCGCTCTCGCCGGTGGTCACCTCTATCTCGATCTGAAAGCGCGTCTGCGCGATGAAAATGTCGCGGCGCTGAGCATCGACTTCGCTGCCCTTGCCGCCGGCGGCGATATCGACCTCCTGCTGCAAAGCAGTGTGCGCGAGACTCCCCTGATCGAAACGGCCGGCGGCGTGCGGGTCACGCTGCCCAGCGATGCCTACGCAAATACCCATTACAGCTTCTTCAGGCCGGACTCCGGCGCAGCGCCCGGCTTTACTTCGAGCGTGCTGGCCAGCGATACGCAGGCCATCGCCGGCAGCTATTTCTTCAACCGGGCCGGCCTTGTCGCCGGCGGCAACATCACGCTAAGCGCCGCGCACGCGCTGGCCAGCGACCCGCTCATCAACATCGAGGCCATCACCGAGTTGCTCGGCAATGGCCGGGTCAGCGCCCTGACGCACGGCAATATCGCCATCACCGAGGCCGCGGGCGACCTACGTCTGGGCACCATCCGGGCCAACGCCGGCGACGTCGCGCTGACTTCGAGCAGCGGCTCGATTGTCGACACCGCTGCCGGCGCAGTCGACAACGGCAGCACGGCGTGGGTGCTCGGCAACGCGATCGCGTTGACTGCGCTGCACGGGGGTATCGGCACGCTCAGCGATTTCCTCGAAATTGACTCCTCGCGCAGCGCCGATGCGCTGGTCGATGGCCGCTCGCAGGGCAGCCTCTTCTTGCGCGAGACCAGCGGCGACCTGCGCCTCGGCGGCGTCGTTTCGCTGCTCCAGGATGTCGTGCTGATCACCCTGGCCGGCTCGATCGTCGATGGCGTCGGCGACGCACAGGCCGACATCCAGGCGACCAATATCGACCTGGTCGTCGCTGGCGGCAGCATCGGAACGGCTGCGCAGTCGCTGGACATCTACGGCGCCGGCTTCGGACAGCGGCCGGCGCTGCAGAACCCGATGCTGCAACTCGACGACGCGGTGCCGGGCAGCGGCCGCCTGGTCGCCGACGCGGCGAGCGGCGTTTACCTCAACGAAACCATCGCCGGGCTGGCCGTGCTGCGCGTCACCGCCAGCGCTGGCGATATCCGTCTGACGACCAACGACTCGGTCAGCGTAGATCCTGCCACGCGCATCGGTGACGACAACATTAGCCTGCTGACCAGCGGCGGCAGCTTCGCTGGTAGCGCCATCAGCGCTGGCGTGGTGCACGCCGCCGGCACGGTGAGCGTAGTCGCCGGCGACAACGTCTACGTGCCGCTCGGCACGCTGATCAAGGGCGGCGTCGCGGTGCTCGTTGGCGGCGATTCGGCGGCACGCGATGCCGACGCCGACGGCACGACGATTGACATCCAGGGCGACGTGCAGGCGCCGAACGTGATCATCGAAGGTGGCAACGGTCTCGACTATCTGCAGATCAACAACGCCGCCGGCATCAATGCCGGCGGTGCCACGCTGCTGCGCGGCGGTGCCGGCAGCGACCGCTTCTTCGCCCGCGCCGTCGCCGCTGGCGTCAACAGCACGCTGACCTTGCAGGGCGACGCCGGCGCCGACCGCTTCTTCCTCGGCAGCAATGTCAGCAAGGCGCTGTTCACCACCGGTAGCGCTTACAACGAACCCGACGACCCGCTGGCTTTCCTCAAGGGCAATCTCGAGCGCCTTGGCGGCATCGTCGTCGATGCCGGCAGCGGCGGCAACGGCGCTACCGTCGACGCCATCTACGTCACTTCCGAGTCGGCCACCTCAGCGGTTACCGGTGCGGTCAACGGCGCAGTCAGTGGCGTCGATGGCGGCGGCAACACCGTCGGCCGGATCAGCGGCTTCGGCATGAGCGGCGACATCCAGTACACGGCGGCCGACGGCATCGCCGTCGGCGTGCAGCTGACGCGATTCGACGACACCATGGCCATTGATGCGGTGGCATCGACGGTCTACCTGGCGATCGACGGCAGCGACGGCAACGACACCCTCAACGTCGGTCAGGCCGCCGGCAGCGTCGCCGGCATCCAGGGCATTCTCTCGTTCGCCGGCGCTGCCGGCAGCGATACGCTGAACGTCTTCGGCGACGCTTCGTCGATCGCCGGTCAGCTCAGCGCCATCTCGATCACCGGCATGGGCATGGGCAGCAACCCGCTGCTCGCCGTGCATAACGACAACTTCGGCGCCGGCTACAACCTCGGCGATCCTTCCTGGCCGGGCGCCATCTACTACGCCAAGCGCTCGCTGGTCAGCAGCAGCGGCACCCTCACCGAGACCATCAGCAGCAGCGTCGAGGCGGTCAACATCCAACTCGGCGCCGGCGACGACCGCTTCAACATCGACAGCAGCTACGCCTACGGCGTCACCCGCGTACGCGGCGGCGACGGCAACGACACCCTGCTCGTCGGCTCGACGCTCACCGGCCTGCATCCCAATCAGCTCCGGCAACTCGACTTCATCGACGGCGATCTGCACCTCGACGGTCAGGGCGGCGCCAACACCATCGTCCTCGACGACAGCGGTGACAGCAAGCCCAACGTCGGCGTCTATAGCGCCGGCGGCTTGAGCGGTCTGGGAATGAGCGGCACGCTGGTGCTCGAATCGCCGACCGACACGCTCGACCTGCGCCTGGGCGCCGGCGGCGTCACTTTCTACGTTGCCGATCTCGCGCCGGAGCGCAGCCTGAACCTGGCTCTCGGCACCGGCAAGGACCGTCTCGTCGTCGGCGCGCTGCCCGGCGCCGAGAGCGAAGGAACGCTGGCCGGCATCCAGGGGACCTTGAACGTCGACGGCCAGGGCCCCGAGGCGGGCGACCGCCTGATCCTCGCCGACGGCGGCGAGACCACTGGCCAGACCTACCTGATCAGCAACCAGCTCGACAGTACGGTCAGCATCCTGGCCAACGAGCAGCCGTGGCGTTTCGACACCACGTCGCTGACGCGCACCGGCATGGGCAGCGGCATCGTCAATTTCCGCCGTTTCGAGACCGTCGAACTCGACGCCGGTCACGGCGACGACACGATCAACCTGCACGGCACGCAGCGCGAGCAATCGCCGCTCGGCAAGGCGTCGACCTTCACCGTCAACGCCGGTGCCGGCAACGACACCATCAACCTCGGCCAAGCCGTGATCGGTGGCGGCTACACGCTCGACGGCTTCCAGATCGACATCAGCGGCGCCCCCGGCGCCGATGACCCGCGTGGCGTGCCGGTGTTCATCAACGGTCAGGACGGCAACGACACCGTCCACTACCTCGACAGCGCGGCGACCATCGGCAAATCGCTGGCGCTGGTCAACAAGAGCTTCGCCGAGATCTTTCCGGCAACGGCACCCGCGAGTGGCGCCGATCCGGCCTGGGAGGCGCTGTTCACGTCGATCTTCGGCGACAGCCTGAACGCCAGCGCGTACGCGGCGGTGGTGCTCAACGCCAAGGCTCAGATGGGTCAGCAGCAGCAGCCGATCAACGTGTTCAGCCGTGGCAGCGAGGCAATCAATGTCTCGCTCGGCGCGGGCGACGACACCGTCGAACTGTTCGACGGCGTCTACGCCTACGACGTGACGGTCTATGCCGGTGCCGGACAGGACAATTTCAACCTCAACCCGGGCGTCGACAACCGCGGCCACCTGTTCACGCTCAAGGGCGAGGAAGGCGACGACCTACTGTTCGCCAACTTCGCGACCGGCGTGCCGGCCGCCACCGCCTTCGTGCAGTTCGACGGCGGCCTCGATGGCAGCAAGGGCGACACCCTGCGCATCGCCGGCGACGGCCTCGCCAGCGGCGACTACAGCCCCAGCGCGAGCACGGCTCGCTCGGGCCAGGTGACGGTCGCCGGCAACCGCTTTGCCTTCAGCGGCGTCGAGCCGCTGATCGTGCATGGCCTGTCGAGCTTCGACGTGGTGACGCCCGACGCCACGGCCGATCTGGCGGTCGATAGCGTCACCGTCGCCAGCCTGCAACTCACCAACCTGGTCTTGCACACGCTGACCGTCGACGGGGTCGTCTCGTGGACCAGCAAGACCGACCTGCTGACGCCAGCGGCGCTGGAGACCAAGCACGCCGGTAAGGTGACCGCGCTCAGCGGCGACACCCTGGTCGTCGCTGGCGAAGTGCAAGGCGCCAACGCCGGGGTGGTCTATGTCTACACCTGGGACGGCAGCGGCTGGGCCGAGCAGGCCAAGCTCTTCGCGCCGGACGCCACGCAAGGCGGCGGTGAGGGCTTCGCGGCCGCCGTGGCGGTGAACGGCAATACCCTGGTCGTCGGCGCACCCGGCGACGACGCGCTCGGCAACAATGCCGGCGCGGCCTACGTCTTCGTTCGCAACGGTGCAGCGTGGACCTTGCAGGCCAAGCTCAAGGCCAACGACGGCGTCGCCAACGCCAACTTCGGCCAGGCGGTGGCGATCAGCGGCGACACCGTGCTGGTCGGCGCCGCCGGCCTGGACAGCATCAGCCAGCTCGACGCCGCCTATGCCTTCACGCGCGGCGGCAGCGTGTGGAGCCAGCAACAGAAGATCACGCTCGCCGGCGACCGCAACAACGACCTCGGCGCCGCGCTGGCGCTGGCCGGCAACACCGCCGTCATTGGCGCGCCACTGGCCGGTGCCAACGACACCGGCAGCGCGCTGGTGTATACGCGCAGCGGCTCCTTGTGGACCCTGGTCAAGACGCTGGAAGCCTCGCAGAAGAACAATGGCGAGCACTTCGGTGCCGCCGTGGACCTCGCCGGCGGCAGCATCATCGTCGGCGCTCCCGACTGGGACGGCGACAGCGGCCTGGTCACCGACATCGGTCGCGCCTTCATTTTCGAGGGCGCCGCTGCCAACTGGCAGCGGCTGGCACGGCTCACCGCCTACGGCGGCCTGCCGGAAGCCGAGGCCGCCAACGAAGGCCGTGCCGGCGACCGCTTTGGCGCCTCGGTCAGCATCGGCGGCGGCTATGCCGCCGTCGGGGCGCCGAATGCCGACGGCGTCGACCTCGACGTCGGCGCCGCTTACGTCTTCTACCGCCTGCCCGACGGCGGCAGCGGCCTGGGCAACAGCTGGGCACGGTCGAGCGGCGAAAACGGTTCCGGGCGTCTCGGCGCGGCCAGCCCGGCCGGTAGCTCGGCGAACATCAACCCGCCTTACAACAGCGCCGACCACTTCGGCAGCAGCATCGCCCTGGGTGGCGGACGGCTGGTCGTCGGCATGCCCGGCTACAACGAGGTCAATGGCAGTACGCTGCTGCGTGCCGACGTCGGTGGCGTGCGTACTTTCGCCAGCAGCGGCTTCCTGCCGAGCAGCAACACGGCGCTGCGCGCCGACGTTCTCGCCGACCCGGCCGGCAATGCCGGCAGCTCGCGTTTCGGCGCCGTCAGCTACTACGACGCCGCCAACCGCATGCTGCTGGTCTCGGACACCGCGGCCGGCAAGGTCTACGTCTATATCAATGAAGGCCTGCACTGGCGCCAGACCGGCCAGGTGCTCAGCGGCAGCGCCAGCTTCGGTGCCGACATCGACATCGACGGCAATCGGATGGTCATCGGTACGCCCGCTGCCAACAGGGTCAGCGTCTACACACGCAACGCCGACGGCGAAACCTGGACCCTGCAGACGACGCTGACCGGCAACGCCGGCACCTCCTTCGGCGCCTCGGTGGCGATCAGCGGCGACCGCATCGTCGTCGGCATGCCCGACGCCAGCGCTCAGTACGCGTCGGCCGGGCAGCCGATCGCCGGCTATCAGCTGCAACTCGGCAACAGCGGCGCCGCGCTGACCTATGCCTTCGTCAATGGCGCCTGGGTCAGGGACCGCCTGCTGATGCCGGACGATCTGGCGCTGCCCTACGACAGCTCGCGCACCGACGATACCACCCCGGCCAACTGGAACCAGGTGTGGGTCGAGAATCTCGGTTGGCATGGTATCGGTCTGTGGAATAGCGATGACCGGAATGGGCTCGAGGTCACCCTCGCGCCCTGGATGTACATCGCCGGCACCGATACCAATGGCGACACGGGCTCCTGGTACTACGCCAACAACACCGCCAACTTCGTCACCGTCTCCGCGCCGGGTGCTCGCGACCGGGATTTCAACGCCATGATCGTCGGTACGCTGCAGGATAGCAGCGGCGTCTACGGCGAGATGCGGCTGACCCGCGATGGCCGCACCTACTACCAGCGCTGGGCTTCGCCCGGCACCCACGACACCGGTGAGGACAATGACCAGTATCTCGCCGCCGGCCCGTATTCGGTCGTGCTCGGTGCAGATACCAATGGCGATCATGGCTACGAGTGGATCTACAACCCGACTCCAAACCCGGTCAGCATCACCATGAACGGTGACCGGATAGACGACATCGAAGGTATTTTCGTCGCCAGTACGCGGCGGGTCGTCCAGTACACCAATTTCGGCAACAGCTTCGGCGCGCTGGCCGGGGCGCGCTTCGGCTCGGCGGTGGACATCGTCGGCAACGAGGTCTTCGTTGGCGCCGCGGGCAAGTCGCGGACGGCCTTCTACGATCTCGGCCAGAGCAACTTCGCGCACTGGAGCGCCACGCTGGGCGGTTTCAGCGGCACGCCGCTGCGCACCACGCAGTATTTCGATGGTTCGGGCGGCCTGGGCAGCGAACTCGCGACCAACGGTAATAGCCGCGTGCTCGTCGGCGCCCCCGGCGCCAACGTCGTCCAGCAATACACCCGCGCCGGCGCGACCTGGTCGAAAAGCGCGCTGCTCGACACCCCGTCGGTGGCCGCCTACGGCGGCGATGAAAGCATCGCGGCCCGCGGCAACCGCCTGCTGGTGGGCGCCACGGCCGGCGCCGGGGCAGCCTATCTGTACTCTGACGGCGGCGCCAGCAAGAGCCTGCTCAACACCCTCGTCCCGTACCGGCTCAACGGCGCGACGATGGTCAACGACAGCAATGGCGCACTGCACTTCGGCGCCGGTGCGCAACTGATCAGCAATGGCTTCAGCGTCGTCGGCACGAACAACGCCGACAGCGCGGCGAACAAGCTCTACGGTTTCCGTCAACGCGGCCCGGCGTGGACGGCGGCGACCGCCGACCTGGTGCCGCAGGCGCTGGCCACGGCCAAGGGCGGCAGCGCGGTGGCCGTAGACGGCAACACCGCCGTCGTCGGTGCGCGCGATTACGACAACCGCGGCGCGGTGCTGGTGTACACCGCCGACGCGACCGGCAACTGGGTCTTCAGCGCCAAGCTGCAAGGCGCCGACATCTCGGCCAACGACGACTTCGGCGCAGCCGTCGCGCTGTCGGGTGATTCGCTGATCGTCGGGGCGCCGAACAAGGGCCAGGCCGCGGGTGCGGTCTACCTCTACCAGCGCGTCGGCGGCACCTGGACGCAGGTCTCCGAATTCACCGGCAACGGCAACAACGCACGCCTCGGCAACGCCGTCGCCGTCTACGGCAGCAGCGCCGCGGCCGGTGCAGCGGGCGAGAACCGCGCCTACGTTTACCGCGCCACGGGCAGCGGCTGGAGCGCGGCGACGACTCTGTTGGGCAGCGCCGCACTGGCCGGCGGCTTCGGCAGCGCGCTGGCCATCGAGCAGGCGACGCTGGTGATCGGCGCGCCGACCGGCAACAGCGGCAAGGGCGCCGTCGGCGTCTTCGTCGACAGCGGCGGCAACTGGTCGCTGCAGGCGACGCTGAGCTCGCCGCTAGCCAATGCCAACGACCGCTTCGGTGCGGCGGTAGACGTCAGCGGCGACAGTATCGCCGTCGGCTCGCCGGGTGCCCAGGGTGGCCAGGGCGCGGTGTACACCTATCAACGCAGCGGCCTCACGTGGAGCAGCGAGCAGCGTCTGAGCATCGCCAGCGGCGTCGCCAACGACTATTTCGGCGAGGCCGTCGCCGTAGACTTCGGCAAGCTGATCATCGGCGCTCCGGGCCGCCAGGTCGGCACGGCCGACGACCAGGGCGCCGCCTACTCCTACCATCTGAAGAACGGCGCCTGGGTGAACGACAACGCCGTCGACCCCATTACCGAAACCGGCGGTGCTGCCGGCGACAACGCCGGCTACTCGGTCGCCCTCAGCGGCAACCGGGCGATCATCGGTGCGCCGCAGCTGCTCGGCCGTTCGCCGTACCAGCTCAACGCCATCAACACCAATGGCAACGGCCACGTTTTTGTGCGCGACGTCTCGCCGCCACTGACGGTGACGCTGGCCGAGGACCAGCAGACGCTGATCGCCGGCGCCAGGGCCAACGTGCTGACCGGCACGCTCGATGGTCTGCGCACCGCCGATTTGAAGTTCTTCGACATCAAGCGCGTCGAGCTGGCCACCGGCTCGGCCGCCGACCAGATCACCGTCGGCAGCGACGGCCTGACCGCGTTCGGCCTGGCCGACTTCCGGATCACAACCGGTGCCGGCGACGACAAGGTCGAACTGCTGTCGGCGAACGTCACACCGCCGGCCCTGGGCACCTTCGTCCCCAGTGGCCTCTTCGTTGGCGACGTACCGCAGTACGAACTGCTCAGTGGCGGTTTCAGCGTCGATGGCGGCAGCGGCAACAACCGCTTCACGGCCGCCGCCGACAGCAACTGGACGCTGGCGCCGGCCTCGCTGACCGCCGGCAATGGCGGCCAGGTGCAGTTGGCGGGGATGCGCGACATCCGCGTCAGCGGCGGCGCCGGCAGCAACCGGATCAGCGTCAGCGGCTGGGCCGGCAGTGCGCTCCTCGATGGCGGCCTGGGTTCCGACGAGTTCCAGATTGCCGCGGGGGCACTCGACGCCGTGACGCTGGCCGACGCCGGCGGCGACCTCGACCAGCTGAGCTTGACGGGCACGGCAGCGGCCGACACTTTCGTCGTCAATGCCGGGCAGGTCAATCTCGGCAGCTCGAACATGGGCTACAGCGGCATCGAAGTGCTGCGCCTGTCAGGCGGCAGCGGCGACGACCTCTTTGTGGTCAACGACAGCGCTGCGAGCAGCATCCGGCTCGACGGCGAAGCCGGCTCCGATACCTACCGCTTCTTCGCCGGCAGCCGTGCGACGCAGATCGTCGTGCACGACGGCGGACCGGCACCGACCGCCAGCGGCAATATCGACACCCTCGAGGTGCCGGCCAGCAGCATCCAAGGCAGCAACAGCTTCACCGTCGGCAGCAAGGCGGTGCTCTTCGACAGCAGCATCGAAGAGTTCGGCCTCTCGCTCTTCAACCCGATCCTGGTGTTGACTGGTCACAATGGCGACGACCAGTTTACGGTCAACGGCGCGACGCTGAACTTCAACGGCGTCATCGTCGACCTGAGCCAGGTCATCGACCTGACGCTCGACGGCGGCAGCGGCAACGACCGCTTCAACCTGGTCGACCTGCCGAGCTGGCTGAGCGACAGGCTGCACATCATCGGCGGCGACGGCGACGACAGCCTGAGCACGCAGGGCGCTGGCAGTAGCTGGCTGTTCACCGGCGCCGGTAGCGGCACGGTCAGCGACGGCAGCCACGGCATCTTCGACTTCCAGGGCATCGAAAACGTCGCCTCCGCTCAAGGCGACGACCGCTTCAGCTTCGTCGGCAACCACGCCTCGCTGGCCGGCAGCCTCGACGCTGGCGCGGGCGCCGATACGCTCGACTTCTCGGGTCGCAGCGCCGCGGTCAGCGTCGATCTCGGCGCCGCGACCGCCAGCGCCATCGCTGGCCGCGTCAGCGGTATCGAAGCGCTGCTCGGCAGCAGCGCCGTAGACACGCTGATCGGCGCCGCGACCGACAACGTCTGGAACATCACCGGCAGCAATGCCGGCGAGATCAACGGCGAGATCACTTTCAGCGGCTTCGAGAAGCTCGTCGGTGGCCTTGCCGCCGACAGCTTCCTGATCGGCAATGGTGCCCTGCTCAGCGGCAGCATCGACGGTGGTAGTGTTGGCAGTGTTGGCAGTGGCGGCAACACGCTGCGCTTCACGCTCGGCAGCGCCGACGACAGCGTGCTGCTGGGCTACCCGGAGATCGTCGTCAACGGCGCCAGCTGGCGCTACGCCAACATTGGCGCGATCGCCGTCGACGCGCTGGGCGGCAAGGACACGATTAGCGTTCAGCCGACGGCGGACGGCTTCCCTGACCAGATCGACGTCTTTGGCGGCAGCGGCGACGACCACTTTACGGTTCAGCTCGCTGGCGCGGCGGCAACGACGATCCGCATCGACGGTGGCGAGAACGGCCAGAATGCGGCCGACACCCTGCTCGTCTTCGGCACGGCCAACGGCGAGCGCATCACCGTCAGCGGCAGCGGCGTCGACTACGAAGGCGTGCAGCTACTCACGACGGGCGTCGAGACCTTGAGCGTCGACGGCGCTGGCGGCGACGACACGATAGTGCTCAGCGGCACACCGGTCACTAGCGTGTTGACGCTGGTCGGCGGTGCCGGCGACGACGATTTTACCGTTAGCTACCCGACCAACCCGGCGAGTTTGTCCATCGACGGCGGTGGCGGCAGCAACCACCTGACGGCGACCATGAGCGACGCCGACGACATCGTCGAGCTCGCCGCTACTTCGCTAGCCGTGCTCGGCAGCGCGATCCTGCATTACGGCAACATCGCTCAACTCGCCGTGAACACGCTGGGCGGCGCCGACCAGATCAGCATCAGCGGCACTTCGGCAGCCAGCACGGTCGTCGATAGCGGCGCCGGCAGCGACAGCATCACCGTGCAGACTTCGGGCAGCGCGCTGCTGCTGAACAGCGGCGAGGATAACGATGCCGTCAAGGTGCGCGGCGTGTCGGCGCCACTGACGGTCGACCTCGGCGGCGGTGACGACACGCTCGCGTTGTCGTCGCTGGACACCGGCGGCACGCTGCGCGCCATCGGCGCAGCGCTCGACCTCTACGGCGGCGACGGCAACGACCAGCTCCTGCTCGACGCTTCAGGCGACAGCGCCGACCTCAGCGGCTCGCTTTCCGAGCAGCGCATCGAAGGGCTGGGAATCGCTGCCGGCGCCAGCTACAGCGGCTTCGAAGCGGCCGCACTGCGCCTGGGTTCGGGCGCCGATCAGCTGACGATTGCTGGCAGCATCGCTGGCAGCACCGTCGTGCTCACCGGCGCGGGCGTCGACCAGGTGACGGTCAACGGCAGCGCTGGCGTGGTAACGGTCGACACCGGCGAGGATGCCGACAGCATCTACGTTCAAGGCATCAGCGGTGCGCTGACCGTCAATGCCGGTGACGGTGACGACACCATCAACGTCGTCGTACATGCCATGCCAGACGATCCCCGGAGCAGCATCAAGGGCCCACTGACGATCAATGGCGATGACGGCATCGACACCCTGAACGTGGACGATTCCGGCAACACAGGGCCAGCGACCTTGACCATCGACGGCAACTCGATCAGCGGCCTCGGCCTGGCCAGTAGCATCACTTTCACTTCGATCGAAAATCACGGCTTTACGATGGGTGGAGGCGGCAATACCGTCAATATCCGGTCGCTCAGCAATGCCCTGCACCTCCATACCGGCAGCGGCGACGACACCATCAACGTCGGCAGCCTCGCACCGGCCACAGTGAACGACATCGGCGCGCGGCTGACGATCGACGGCGACGCTGGCAATGACACCCTGAACGTTGACGACAGCGGCGATACGACCGCCAACAGCGGAGTGCTGACGGCGAGCAGCCTGAGCGGCCTGGGAATGACCGCTGGCATCGGCTACCTCAATATGGAAACGCTGCACATCTCGCTCGGCAGCGGTGGCAACCAGTTCGCTGTCACCGGCACGCCCGCGGGCGGAGCATTGCCCTCGGAGACCATCCTCAACACCGGCGGCGGCGACGACACGGTCACGGTCGCGCTGACACCGCCGAACGACGGACCACTGACGGTCAGGCTGCAGGCAGGCAATGACTCGCTCGACGCGTCGGCGTCCCACCTCGGCATCGTCGGCTTCGGGGGCGACGGCGCCGACACCCTCGTCGGTGGCGCGGGTGCGGACCTCCTTTACGGTGACGGCGGTAACGACCTCCTGTTCGGTGCTCTCGGCAACGACTCGCTGACCGGTGGCCTGGGCGACGACCTGCTGCTCGGCGGGATTGGACGCCTGACACGTTCGCTCAATCCCGACGGCACGCCACGCAGCGACGTGCTGTTGCTCGATCAGGCGATGATCACCGGCTCCCTGGCCCTCGGCGAGGTGGCCGCGTCTGGCGGCAGCCGTAGCACCGTCGACGCCCTGCTTGCCGCCGACATCACTTTGCTGACCGGTTTCTTCAATGCCGACGGCTCGAAGCACCTGCACGGCGACGGCAGCTGGGACAGCCGCGCGCTCCTGCTGCAGTTGATCGGCGACGGCGACGACATCCTCAACGGTGGCGACGGCAACGACGCCTTGTACGGGCAACGCGGCAACGACCGGCTCGACGGCGAAGCCGGCGACGACTTCCTGGCGGGTGGCAGCGGAAACGACACGCTCGACGGTGGCAACGGCAACGACCAGTTGACCGGCGACGAGGCGATCATCGACTCCCCCATTGCAGCGGTGCCGAACGTCACGCAGGGCTTCCTGGTGCTCAGCGCACCCGGCTCACAGGAATTGTCGGCCGGCATCACGCTCGCAGCCCCGGGCACGATCATCGTGCCAATGACGGCGGTGGCGCCCGGCGCCGACAGCAACACGGCGTCTTCACTGCTGCCACATCTGTTTGCTTATCACCCGGCGATCCCGAGCAGCAACTTCCTGCAGACCTCTGCCGGCGGACGTGCCCTCCCCTACGCCTCGGTGCTAACCGATTTCGGGCATCATCTCGACCTGCTGCCCGGCAATGACGTGCTCAGCGGCGGTAGCGGCAAGGACACGCTGGTCGGCGACGACCTGCGGGTGCTCGCCCCGGCTGTCAGCTTCGACACGGCTGGCATGGCCAGGGCCGAAACCCTGACCCGCAATCTGCTGAGCGTCTCGGCTGACTTCGCCGACCTGGTGCACCAGCAGTACGCCTTGCTGGGTGGCAAGCACGATGCCAAGAAAGAAAAGGACGACGATCCTGTAGTCATCGACCGTCTCTATCGCCTGGGTGAAGACATTCTCGACGGCGGCAGCGGTAACGACCTCCTGATTGGCGACAACAGCATCAACATCGCCCCCAGGTTCACGCTGCCGGTCGGTCTGGCGGCGAAGTTCGCATTGTTCCAGAGCGGCGTCGCCGATGCCGCCGACGAGATCGCCGGCGCCACTCTCGACCTGATCTATCTCGAGCATCGGCTGCGCGACCAGCGGGTGCAGGTGACCACGGGCAAGAAGTTCGAAACCCGGGTCGAGCATCATCTCGATCTGATCATGATGGGCAACGACATCCTGACGGGCGGCGACGGCAACGATCTGATCATCGGCGACCAGTCCGTCGTGCGCGCCTCACTGCTGACCTTGACAGCGGGTGGGCCACCGCTTGAGAAAAACCACAAGCACGAGGAATGGCGTGACGCCGAACGCTGGCATGAGCGCGGCAAACGCGCAGCCTGGTGGAAGGCTCTGGATTACGACGGCCACCACAGGTTCCAGCTCGATGCCATCCAGATCAACGCCGACAGCATCGTCGGCGGCAGCGGCAACGATTTGATCTGGGGTGACAGCGTCGCGCTGCTCAACTCGACGATCACCCGTGCCACCGGCATCGCCGACAAGGACTACAAGGAAGCCAGCCGCGACGCGCAGGAGGGGCTGGATCGGCTGCTCACGATGAGCGCTGACAGCGACCTGTGGTTCTCCTATTCCGAGCACGGTCACGACCATGACAACAACAACTGGACCTGGGCACGCTACGACGACGGCGAATGGGAAAGTAAGCACCATCACGCGCATGATGGCGGCGATCTCATCGAGGGCGGCGATGGTGACGACATCGTCTACGGTCAGGATGGCGAGGATACGCTGCTCGGCGGAAACGGCAACGACTGGCTGATAGGCGGTAGCGGCGATGGCAGCGGCAAGGACGTCCTCAACGGCGGCGCCGGCGCCAACAAGCTCTACAAGGGCGACAACGACTCGAGCCAGTTGCGCGACTCGGTCAAGGCGGCGATGCCAACCGGGGCGAGCGCGTTCAGCAGGACAGGGTTGCCGATCGTCGCCTTCAGCAGCAACACCCGGCCGGATTCGGGTCACGCGCTAGGCGCGGACTACGCCCGGCTGGAATTCGTCGCCTCGCCGTGGGAGGCCAACAAGCTGCGCGCGCAACAGGCAGCCGGCGAGCTGCCGGATGCCGCCGCTGCGCCGGCAATCATCACGCCAGGTACGGGCAGCCTCGACGCACTGCTGGCGCAAGCCAGGCAATCGTGGCTGGCGACCGGGCTGGTCGACGGCGCTTCGCTGGACAGCATCCAGGTCAGGATTGCCGACCTTGGCGGCCAGGATCGCCTACTCCTCGGCGAGACCCAGGGTAGCGTGATCACCCTCGACGATGACGCCGCCGGCTGGGGCTGGTTTGCCGACCCGACGCCGGCAGCGAGTGAGGAATTCCGGCTGCTGTCGGACGGGACTTACCAGGCACGGGCGGCAGGCGACGCCGACGGGCGTATCGATTTGCTGACGGTAATCAACCACGAGATCGGTCACCTCCTGGGATATGCGCACGGCGAAGACGCCAAAGCTGCCGCCGATCTGATGGATGCCCGCCTGGCGGTCGGATTTCGTGAATTGCCGGCTACTCCAGCGCCGGCGGAGCTTGCGCCCCTCCTGCCCCGGCCGGTCGAGGCAAGACTCAACGCTGAACGCTTGCCGGCGCTAGTCGCCGAAGCGACGCGCCCGCAAGCGGCTGAGCTTGCCAGCGTTCCGGGCGAACAGCCGAAGACGAGCAGCGCGCCGGGCAAAGGATGGCGCGACGACAGCGCCTTTCTGCCGCACGCGAGCACCCGCAGCGCAGCCCTGCCACCCCTGCTGCGCAGCAACGACCCGGCAGCGCTCCCGGCCATCGCCGGCGCGACCAAGAAAGCGACGGCCGAGGAAGACCAGGCACTGCCGAAGATCGACTTGCAGCACTGGTATTTTGCCGCCAACGAACAGCGCGCTGTGACGCCAGCAACATCCGCCAACTGGCGGCGTGACTTCGTCTCTCATCTCGGCAAGAGTGACGGACAACGCCAGCCAAACGCTTCGCTGCGGGTGCACGTCGAAGCCTCGCCGCCGCTGTCGCCAAAAATCAAGGTGCTGGATCGCGCCTGAGACAAGCAAGCTGACCCGCGCTTCGGCATTCCCGGCCACCGGCCTGATCGACGCTTCAATGCACGGGCGCGGCCCGCGATCCCAGCCGGAATCCCGACCACCCCAGTGCTGCGCAGCCGCCGCCCCCCATCACCAGTAACCCCGTCCCACTCACTTCCGGTACTCATCCGCAGGTGTGTTTGGGCTGGGCGGATAAGCACAGATACGGGTCCCCTCACGACGGGAAATGGCAACTCGTCGTGCTCTGGCTTCAGGTTTTACTCTTGTAGGCCCTCACATTCGCAGCACCGCGCACGTGATGCGCTGATCGAATCCGCACTCCGGCACCGGATGGCTCTGCGGTTCTGGCGCGCCCGTGCTGGCATCGAGCATCGCATCGAGCGGGGACGCAGGGGCGGTGCACAACGAGTCGCTGGTCTACCTGCAGTACGCCGACCCCGAGCAGATGGGAATGATGGCGCCATGCGCCGGCTCGATGCGGTGAGCGCCGGCAATGCCGCGGGGCTCGACTGACCCGCAACCACCATACCAAGCGCGCGCTCCGGCAGCGTCAGCTCTTCTGTTGGCGCGCCAGTTCGTCCGCAGTGTTGATGTTGGCGAAGGCCTCGGGACAGCCGTCGAAATCCACCAGCACGTGTTTCTGCGCCAGCACCCAGCGGTCGATCTTGCGATCGCCGCCGGCCAGGTACGCGGCCAGCGATGCGGCGCTGCGCGTGTGCGCCAGCAGGAAGACCGGCTGCAGCCGCCCGTCGGCACGGGCCATGGCCATATCCGCCCCGGCGGCCAGTACTGCACTGTGCAGACGGGCCACCAGAACGTGCGGAACGGCCGGCGAATCGCAGGGGCAGGTGAGCACCCAGGCCTCGCGGTCACCGCCGCCGGCGTGGTGCAGGCCCGCATCGAGCCCGGCCAGCGGGCCGATGAAGCCGGCGTGGCGATCGGCGATGACCGGCGCACCGAGTGCCGTGTAGCTGTCGGCGTTGTCGTTGGCGTTGATCAGCAGAACATCGACCTGTGGGCGCAGGCGGGCGATGACGTGCGCGATCATCGGCCGGCCGTCGAGTTCGACCAGGCCCTTGTCGACACCGCCCATGCGGCGGCCTTGTCCGCCGGCGAGAATCAGGCCGATGATCGGAATCGGGGCAAGGCTCATGCGTCGCCTCGCCTGATGCGCTCGCCATGCGAGTAGACGAGATGACGGCCGACCCGCGCACGGCACACCAGGGTGATGCCCATTTCCTGCGCCATCGACAACCCCATCTGCGTCAAACCAGAGCGCGAGATCAGGAAAGGCACGCCCATCTGAACCGTTTTCATGACCATCTCCGAAGTCAGTCGACCGGTGGTGTAGATGATCTTGTCGGCCCCGCCCTCTTCGTCCAGCCACATCAGACCGGTGACCGCATCGACCGCGTTGTGCCGCCCCACATCCTCGACGTGATAGAGCAGCGGTGCCTCGGGCGTGTTGCGTAGCAGCGCGCAGGCGTGCACCGAGCCGGCACGTTTGTAGACCGTGTCCAGCGCCAGGAGCCGTGCCAACGCGGCGTCAAGAGTGCTGACCGCCAGCGTGGCGTCGCTGTGCAGCGGCTGCAGCTCGTCCAGCCAGTCACCGAACATCGTTCCCTGACCACAGCCGGTGGTGACCGTGCGTTTGGCCAGGCGGCTGGCGATGTCGCTGCACGCGGCGTGGCGGGTGTGCACGGCGCAGGACCCGACCTGCCAATCGACGTGAACGCTACACAGGTCGGCGAGCGATTCGACCAGTCGCTGACTGCGCAGATAGCCGATGATCAAGGCCTCCGGAACTTGACCGAGCGTCATCAGCGTGACGATTTCCCGCTTGTCGAGGTACACCGTCAGGGCGTTCTCGCCGGGTACATCAACCGTGCGCGACCGGCCCCCGTAATCGATAACCGTGGCGCTGGCCGTAGCCGGGCAGCGCGCACGGGTGAGCGACAAGCGCAGTGCGTCCGGTGCATCGCTCAGCGGGATTTCGAAGACAGCGTCGGTCTCTGTTTGCATGGCGGAGTCTTGGAGTCTTGTCGACAGGGAGTACCCGCAGCCTTGGCGGGCGCTTTCACGTAGAAGCGGTATGTTAATGTGAAAGGCGATCGAAGCGGTTCACGACCAGCTTCCCGGTCCCGGTCCCGATTCCGACCCGACCCGCTGTCCCCGCACCGCCGGTAAGCGCAGCACCACCCGCAAGCCACCCAGCGACGAACCGGCCAGGTGGAGTCCACCGCCGTAGAGCTGCGCCAGATCGCCGACAATCGATAATCCCAGGCCGGAACCCGGCACCTGCTCGTCGGCGCGCACACCGCGGCGGAGGACGGCATCGCGATCGCCGGTGGCGATGCCCGGGCCGTCGTCGTCGATGATGATCAGCAGGCACTCGTTGTCGCTACCGGCCGCGACCTCGACACGGCTGCTGGCCCACTTGCAGGCGTTGTCGAGCAGGTTGCCGAGCATTTCCTGCAGGTCGTACTCTTCGCCGCGAAACGCCATGTTTTCCGGGATCGGGCGCAGCAGCAATTCGAGCTGCCGCTCGGCGTGTATCCGGCGCATCGTGCGCAGTAGCGCTTCCAGCGCTGGCCGCAGCGGCGTGCGGGCGCCGGGAACGCGCAGCGTCGCCGCGGCCCGCGCACGCGCGAGGTGGTAGTCGACCTGGCGCTTGGCGGTGTCGACCTGAGCAACGACCAGGCGGGCGAGTTCGTCGTTCTTGCCGTTGGCGGCGTTGGCGAGGACGCTGAGCGGCGTCTTCAGGGCATGCGCGAGGTTGCCCGCTTGCGTGCGTGCGCGCTCAACGACCTCGGCATTCTGCGCCAGAACGGTATTGAACTCGTCGACCAGCGGAGTGATTTCGGAAGGAAACTGGCCGTCGAGGCGCTGCGCATCGCCATCGCGCACGCGGCCGAGTGCGGCGCGCAACTTGCGCAGCGGCGCCAGCCCGACGAAGACCTGTACCAGTGCGGCGACGACCAGGCCGGCCGCGAGGATGCCGAGCGCCAGCCAGAGCGCGCCGTCGAATCGGCTTGCCGGCTCAAGCATCAGTTTCTCATCGGCAGCGACGATCAGCCGAAAGGCGCGTAGTGTGGGCTTGAGTCTGGCAGTTGCGGCAGTTGCGGCAGCTCCGACCACATCTGCCGCTGCGCCGCTCCCCTCGTCGACGCGTACGACGCGTTCGACCATGCCCAGCCAGGCGCCACCCGGACCGGCGACGCGGTGCTGATGAATCTCGCCGTCTGCCGGCGCATCGGACGGAACGGCGAGCACGCCGTCCCAGAGCGAACGCGAACGCAGCTGGCCGGCGAGCGCGGCGCCGGCCTGAGCGGACTCACCAGCGGCCGGCAGCGCATCGACCTGCCAGTAGAGGCCGCTGTAGGGCAGGCTCAGGCGCGGATCGCTCAATGCCATGGCCAGCGTCGCCTGCCCTTCGGGGTCGACTGCCAGATGGGCGGTCAACTGGTTGAGGTGGGTGTTCAGCTCGGCGTGGAACTGCGTCGCCACGTGCTCGCGAAACAGGCTGCTCAAGCCCCAGGCGGCGACGGCAATCGACGCGGCGATCCAGAACAGTGTTCCGGCCAGGAGGCGGAGGCGCAGCGAACCGCGCGCGGCAAGTGGCGAGCGCCCGACAGACAGGCTCATTCCCCTGTGCTCAGGCGATAGCCGAGGCCACGCACGGTTTGGATCAGTCCCGGCGGCAGCTTCTTGCGCAGGCGACCGATGAACACCTCGACGGTGTTCGAGTCGCGATCGAAGTCCTGCGCGTAGATGTGCTCGACCAGATCACTGCGCGAAATCACTTGGTCACGATGGTGCATCAGATAGGCGAGAACGCGATACTCGTGGCTGGTCAGCGTCAAGGCATGACCATCGACGCTCGCCCGGCTGTTGCGCGTGTCGAGGGTCAGCGGACCGCAGACCAGTTCCGCGCTGGCCTGGCCAACGGCGCGCCTGATCAGCGCGCGCAGGCGGGCGAGCAGTTCCTCCATGTGGAAGGGCTTGGTCAGATAGTCGTCGGCGCCGGCGTCGATGCCGGCCACCTTCTCGTGCCAGCCATCACGGGCGGTCAGGATCAGCACCGGCATCACCCGGCCGGCAGCCCGCCACTTCTTGAGGACGCTGATGCCGTCGAGCTGCGGCAGGCCGAGGTCGAGAACGACGGCGTCGTAGGAACCACTGTCACCGAGATGGTGGGCGTCGACCCCGTTGCTTGCGGTATCGACCGCGTAGCCGGCCGCGCCCAAGGCGTCGGCGAGTTGGCTCTGCAACAAGGGTTCGTCTTCGACGATCAATATGCGCATCAGCGCGGCTCTCCATGCTGGTTTTCACGCTCCGCGCCAGGGCGATCATCGTCGCTGCCACCGCCGCCGCGGCGACGGCGATCGCCTTGCCCGCTGTCCTGGCGCCCCTTGACACCGAGAACGCTGCCGTCACGCGCATCGACCTTGAGCTTCACGAGCGATCCGCCGCTGCGCAGCAGCTTGATCTCGTACTCCCAGCGGCCGTGCTCACGCTCGAGTTCGACCTCGACGATCTGCCCCGGATAAGTGCGTTCGACGCGTTCGAGGATCACCCGCAGCGGCAGCACCTCGCCGGCTTCAAGCGCCTGACGCGCACGATCGTGGTCGCCGCCGTGACCGTCGCCGGCACTGACAACGGTACTCGCCCAGGCCAGGAGCAGCGCAGCAATGGCCAGCAAAGTAGCTCGCAAGCGAATCATCTCCAAAGTGTAACGGGAGCAAGGGCTTTCCGGGCTGACCCTCGCTCGCCAGGGCGGCCTGCTCTGGCCCATCTTTCTACGCCGTTACAGCTGAACCCAGGATGAACGAGCGCTTCAGCATCGGTTCAGCCAGCGCCAGGCAAAGTGGCGCCATGTCAAACCGAAACCAAAGGGCAAGCTCATGAAACGGCACGCACACAAGCATCCAGGAATGCTGCTCCTGGCAGCAATGCTGGCACTGGCCAGCACAACCACACGCGCAGCAGCACGCGACGATCTGCTTGCCGGCTATGCCGCGGCGGCGAAAACAGCCGACCCCGGCTTTGCCGGCTTCTCGGCAGTACGCGGCGAAGCCTTCCATCGCCAGTCATTCGCCGGTGGCAAGGCCGATACCCCGGCCTGCACCAGCTGCCATGCCAAGGACCCGCGCACATCCGGCCAGACGCCTGCCGGCAAGGCCATCGACCCGGTGGCGTTGTCGGCCAGCCCCGGCCGCTATGCCGACCCGACAAAGGTCGAGAAATGGTTCAAGCGCAACTGCCAGGACGTGCTCGGCCGCCAGTGCACGGCGCAGGAAAAAGGCGACTGGCTGAGCTTCATGATCAGTCAGTGAGCAGCCGCCCGCAGACACATGCACCCCGACACAGCCAAGCAAACACTTCAAGGAGAACACGATGACTCTGCCCTATCGCCCCATTTCGCTCGGCCTGCTGGCGATCGCCTTTTCGGCACTCGTTTTCCAGCGCGCGCAGGCCGGCGGCAGCCACTATTTCCCACCGGTCAGCGACCCGGTGGTCAAGGAGGAATGCGGCAGTTGCCACCTCGCCTTTCCGCCTTCGATGCTGCCGGCCAGTTCGTGGAAGCGAATGATGGGCGAGCTGACAAACCATTTCGGCGACGACGCCAGCGTCGATCCGGCAAGCGCGCAGCACATCACCAACTACCTGGTGAGTAACGCCGGCGATACCGGCGGCCGAAGCTACAGCGACAAGCTGCTGCGCGGCACCTCGCCGAGCAAGGCGCCGCTGCGCATCACCGAGCTCGAGCGCTGGGTCAAAGAACACCGCGAAGTCCCCGCCTGGGAGTGGCAGCACAAGGAGGTGCGCAGCAAGGCCAACTGCCTGGCCTGCCACGCCGGCGCCGAACGCGGTTACTACGACGACTAGCTTGCGCAAGCTGCCAAACGCCCGATATCCACTGAAGGAATGCTGCGCTGACCATGAAAACTGCTCTCACCCTGATCATCACCCTCGTCACCCTGGCCTGGGGCTGGGATGTACTCGTTGCCGGCACGCCGTCCGGCGGCGCAGCGCTGTGGGTGCTGCGCCAGGAAACCCTCTACCTCAGCGGCCTGCTGGCGATCGCCCTGATGTCGGTGGCGATGTATCTGGCCACCCGCCCGACCTGGCTCGAAACCCCGCTGGGCGGCATGGACCGCGTCTATCGCACGCACAAGTGGGCGGCAATCCTGGCCGGCGTTTTCGCGGCCCTGCACTGGCTGATCGAGATGTCGAGTGACCTCCTGAAAGCCATCATCGGCCGCGAGGGACGCGTGCCCAAGGAAAGCTTCGGCGGCTTTATCGAGGTGCTGCGCGATCTCGCCGAAGATCTCGGCGAATGGGCCATCTACGCGCTCCTGGCGATGCTGGCCATCAGCCTGTGGCGCCGTTTCCCGTACCGGGTCTGGCGCTTCCTGCACCGTGCAATGCCGGTGCTCTACCTGATGCTCGCCTTTCATGCCCTGCTTTTGGCGCCGAGCGACTACTGGACGCAGCCACTCGCTTTGCTGCTCGCGGTGCTCATCGCCGGCGGGGTTTACGGCAGCGTGCTCTCGCTGAGCGGGCGCATCGCTCACTCGCGCCAGGTGAGCGGAAGCGTCGTGGCGCTCGACCACCCGGCTGCCGATGTGCTCGCCGTGCGCTGCCGCCTTGACGCCGGCTGGCCGGGGCATCGGCCCGGGCAGTTCGCCTTCGTCAGTTTCGACGACGGCGAAGGTCAACATCCCTTCACGATCGCCAGCGCCGACCACGGCGACCGTGAAATCAGCTTCCAGATCAAGGCCCTCGGCGACTATACGCGGCAGCTCGCGCGGCGCCTGGCCATCGGCCAGCCGGTGCGCATCGAAGGGCCCTACGGACGTTTCGACATCGCCCGCCGACAGCGCGGCGCGCAGCAGATCTGGATCGCCGGCGGCATCGGCGTCACCCCGTTTCTCGCCTGGCTGGAAGCGCAGCAAGACAGCCCCGCGCAGGCACCGAGCGCTGACCTGCACTACTGCACGCGCGACCGTGACACGGATTGTTTTGTCCCTCGGCTCGAAGCCCTGTCTGAACAACTGCCCAGCATCCGCCTGCACGTGCACGGCGCAAGGCAGGGTCAGCAACTCAGCGCCGAAGAACTGCTCGTCGGACACGATAGCGCACGCCCGGCCGAGGTCTGGTTTTGCGGCCCGCAGGGACTCGCCGATCAGCTGCGCGAGCGCTTGCACAAGCTGTGGCAAGGCCGCCTGCGCTTCCATCAGGAGGCGTTCGTCATGCGCTAGCACAGGCGAGGCGGCGACGCTTCACCGCCTGTTCTACGGGCAAAGCAAGATTCCCGCCGCTTCGCCATCATGCCAGGCGTGGCCCAAGTTCAACATTGACAGCGCTCGACGGGGCTACCTATACTTTTTAGCCACAGACTTCCCGTGCTGTCGCTGCACCTTCCCCCTCACTTCCCACCGTTTGTCGCAACGATATTCATCGCCTGCACCCCGGTAAGGAGCCGCCAACCGGGGCATGATTGGTCTTTTTGAAGGGAGCGCGAAATGCCCAAATATCTGGTAGATGGCAAACCGATCCAACTCGAGGTCGACCCGGATTACGTTGCCGTGGAGTTCAAGCCGGCGCAGCGCAGCGTAATGGCCCGCGCGGTGGCCAGCGACGGCGAGGTCGGTGACTTTCGCGATCGCATCGACGTCCCGGAGTTCGCTCTGACATTGGTGCCGACGGCGGTCAGCCCGGCAGGAGCGGTTCGCTCCGACAACGCCGTCCGCAGCATGCGCAGTTCGGCCGCGGTCTCCCGGGCCAGCCCCGTGTTTCGCCGCGGCACGACGCGGATCATTCCCACCAGACGGGTCGCGCTTGCTTTTTCGCCAGCTGTCGATGAAGCGCAGCAAGCCGAGCTTCTCGCTGCGCACGGGCTGAAGCTGTTGACCCGCTCTGCTTACGGCGAAGTAAGCGCCGAGCTGACCGACACCGATGCCGACGTTTTCGAGGTCGCGGAAAAGCTGACCGCGCTGGCGCAGGTGGAATTCGCCGAACCCGATTTGATCACGATCACGCCGCGCGATCAGGCGCGCGGCCCGACGCCAGGCGCCAATGGTGGAATGGTCTCACCGATGACGGGGCAGCCGCATGCGGCGGCCGCCGGTCGCGATCCGCTACTCGGCCAGCAATACTATCTCGAACGACTGCAGGCAATCGCGGCGACCGCCGAGGTGGCACCCCGTCCGGACATCGTCGTCGCCATTCTCGACGAGGGGGTCGACACCACCCATCCCGATCTCGGTGGCGTCACCCGCGGCTACGACGGCACCGATGACGACGAGTTTCAGGAACCGAAAGGCAACGATGCCCATGGCACGGCCTGCGCAGGCATCGTCGGAGCAACGGCGAACAACGCCATCGGCATCCGCGGAGTCGCTGCCGGCTGCTCGATGTTCGCCGTACGCATCGCCCATTCCGACAATACCGGCAAGAACTGGGTGACCACCAACGAGTGGATCGCCCGATCAATCAACTGGTCCTGGGCCAACGGCGCCGATGTGCTCAGCAATAGCTGGGGCGGCGGCTCGCCCTCGAATCAGATCTCGCGCGCCTTCGATCGCGCGCGCGCACAGGGTCGCGGCGGTCTGGGTTCGGTGATCGTCATCGCCGCCGGCAACGATGACTCCCCGGTCGACTTTCCCGGCAATCTGAGCAATGTGCTCACGGTGGCCGCCTCAAACCAGGACGACCAACCGAAGACCAAGACCAGCAGCGACGGCGAAACCTGGTGGGGCAGCAATCATGGCCCGGAGGTCGATGTCGCGGCGCCCGGGGTGCGCATCGCCACCACCGACATCAGCGGCGAGCGCGGCTACAACCGCTCGACCAACGCTGGCGACTATGTGCTCGATTTCAACGGCACCTCGTCCGCATGTCCGCAAGCTGCGGCGGTATGCGCACTCGTGCTGTCGGCGAATCCGACGCTGTCCGAGGCGGAAGTGCGCACCATCCTGCGGGAAACCGCCGACAAGGTTGGTTCAGTCACCTATGACGCCAACGGACACCACGAGCGCATGGGACAGGGCCGGGTGAATGCCCTGCAAGCGGTCCGCCGGGCGCGACCCGCGGTCGAGACCGGCAGCGAATTCGATCGCTTCCCGAACCTCGCCATTCCCGATGCCAACGCCAGCGGCATCAGCGACGGGGTCGAATCCAGCGCAAGGGGCGTGGTAACCGCTGTCGAAGTGCAAGTGGACATCGAACACAGCTACCGCGGCGACTTGCGCGTATCGCTGCTGCCACCCGACGGCGCGGCAATCCTCTTGCACAATCGTGAGGGAGGCGGCGCGAAGGATCTCAAGGAACTGTACACGCCGGCCAACTCGCCAGCGCTGGCAAGCTGGCTTCGGACGCAAGCGCGGGCCGCCGGCAGCTGGCGCCTGCATGTCGCCGACTTGGCGAACAGGGACCTTGGCCGGCTGAAGCATTGGCGCCTGAAGCTCGACGTCGCCGCCCCGGCAAAGGAAGCGTCGGTGGTCGTCGTGCCAAGCAACGGCAGCATTCCCGACAACAGTTCCGTAGGCCTCGAAAGTCATGCCGAACTGGCGCTCGCCGGCAGCATCGCCGAGTTGTCCGTCGCCGTGGAAATCACTCACACCTGGCGCGGCGACCTGGAGGTATCGCTGATCCACGGCGGACAAACGCTGCGCTTGCACGAGCGCAGCGGTGGCTCGGCGCACAACCTCTTTCAGACCTACAGCTCGGCCGAATTGCCATTGTCGGCGCTACTCGGCAAGGAAGCCTCTGGCACTTGGACCCTGCGGGTTGCCGATCGCGCGGCGCGCGATACCGGCAAGCTGGCGAGGTGGTCCTTGCAGGTGAAGGTCGCCTAGCCCCCTTTCCTGCACCAAATCCAGCACCAGCGCGCGGCCGCGCGCCCCGAAGTTGTGCGCCGCATCATTTGCAGGACACACAGCTTCGGGGCGGCCCGGGAAAACCCCCGGCAAATCAATGCTCATCAGCTCTGGCACGCCACTTGCTTTGATGGCTCCATCAAGATGCATCGAATGGAGCCCTGAAAATGAGCAAGAAGAAACTGGTGATGGTCGGCAACGGCATGGCGGGCGTACGCACGCTCGAGGAGCTGCTGAAAATCGCCCCCGACGAGTACGAGATCACCGTATTCGGCGCCGAGCCGCACCCCAACTACAACCGCATCCTGCTCTCGCCGGTGCTCGCTGGCGAGATGACCATCCAGGACATCATTCTCAACGATCACCAGTGGTACACCGACAACGGCATCCGCCTGCATCTGGGCAAGACGGTGAACCGCATCGACCGCGTCAAACGCCGGGTGATCGCCGACGACGGCACCGAGGAAAGCTATGATCGCCTGCTGCTGGCGACCGGCTCCAATCCCTTCATGCTGCCGATCCCCGGCAACGATCTGCCCGGGGTGATCTCCTACCGCGACATCGCCGACACCGACGCCATGATCGACGCCGCCAAGCGTTACCGGCATGCGGTGGTCATCGGCGGCGGCCTGCTCGGTCTGGAAGCAGCGAACGGCCTAAAGCTGCGCGGCATGGACGTGACCGTGGTCCATCTCGCCGACTGGCTGCTCGAACGCCAGCTCGACGAGACGGCAGGCCGGATGCTGCAGAAATCCCTCGAAGGACGCGGCCTGAAGTTCCTGCTCGGCAAGCAGACGGAAGCGCTGGTCGCTGGCGAGAGCGGCCGCGTCGCTGCCATCCGTCTCAAGGACGGCCTACAGATTCCGGCCGATCTGGTGGTCATGGCGGTCGGTATCCGTCCGAATATCGCGCTCGCCGAGTCGGCCGGGATTTATTGCAATCGCGGTATCGTGGTCAATGACACCATGCAGACCTACGACCCGAAAGTGTACGCGGTCGGCGAATGCGTCGCCCACCGCGGCATCGCCTACGGCCTCGTCGCACCGCTCTTCGAACAAGGCAAGGTCGCCGCCAACCACCTCGGCAACTACGGCATCGGCCGCTACACCGGCTCGGTGACCTCGACCAAGCTCAAGGTCACCGGCATCGACCTCTTCTCCGCCGGCGACTTCTTCGGTGGCAAGGACAGCGAGGAGATCATCCTCAACGACGCTGCCGGCGGGGTTTACAAAAAGCTGGTGATCCAGGACAACAAGCTGGTCGGTGGCGTGCTCTATGGCGATACCGCCGACGGGCCGTGGTACTACCAACTGCTGCGCGACGGCCAGGACATTCACGAGATTCGCGACCATCTGCTCTTCGGCCAGTCGCACGTCGGCGATGTCGGCCACCAGGGGCACAGCAAGGCGGCGGCGATGGCCGACAGCGCCGAAGTCTGCGGCTGCAACGGCGTCAGCAAGGGCACCATCGTCAAGTCGATCAAGGAAAATGGCCTGTTCACCCTCGACGACATCAAGAAGCACACCAAGGCTGCATCATCCTGCGGCTCCTGCGCCGGCCTCTGCGAGCAGATTCTCTCGGCGACCATCGGCGGTGCCTACACGCCGGCCGCGTCGAACCGCAAGCCGGTCTGCGGCTGCACCGAGTTCTCGCATCAGGAAGTGCGCGACGCGATTCGTCAGCAGCCGCTGCTGAGCATCGGCGAAACCATGCGCTTCATGGAATGGACGACGCCCGACGGCTGCGACAAATGCCGCCCGGCACTCAACTACTACCTGATCTCGACCTGGCCGAAGCAGGCCAAGGACGATCCTCGCTCACGGCTGATCAACGAACGCGCGCACGCCAATATCCAGAAGGACGGCACCTACTCGGTGGTGCCGCGGATGTGGGGCGGGCTGACCACGCCGGCGGAACTGCGCGCGATCGCGGACGCCGCCGAGAAGTACCAGGTGCCCACGGTCAAGGTCACCGGCGGCCAGCGCATCGACCTGCTCGGGGTGAAGAAGGAGGACCTGCCGGCGATCTGGGCCGACCTCAACGCCGCCGGCATGGTGTCCGGACACGCCTACGG
>ERZ761607.329-NODE-329-length-91982-cov-35.671870_pt1 | contig 91982 bp, 78 predicted proteins | sample MGYA00511164_ERZ761607 | MGnify/ENA primary metagenome ERZ761607 (study PRJEB28899, sample SAMN02445080) | bioreactor sludge metagenome | biome: EBPR sludge | place: Australia: Brisbane, Thorneside Wastewater Treatment Plant | collected 2011-06-22 ...
CACGCCTATAAATTCGTGGTTGTGCCTGTCGAATCCCCTTGTTCATGCTCGTTTTGGGGTATGCTCCCTTCATGTAGTGCATGGTTGTTCATTTTTTAGCGCCGCAGAAAGTAGCATGGAGGCTATTACGTCGGAACTGAAAAGGCGTATCTTATAGAGTTGTCTATGTCTGTTGTATTAGAAGACGTCCATATAAATAGTCTTATGCCCGGAGAAATCACCCGCTTGGTCTTACAAAAGAAGAACTCGGAACGTGTCTCGGTGTTTATTGAGGGTGAATTTGCATTTGGCCTCTACAAAGAGACGGTATTACAAAATGGGCTGTGCAAAGGAAAGGTGCTTTCCGCCGTAGAAATAGCACAGTTACAGGAAGAAGACGGTTTTTTGGCTGCTCGTGCATACGCCTTCCGATTGCTGAATATGCGGGCACAAACCAATGCTGGCTTACGGAAAAAAATTTTGGGGAAAGGGTTTCCAGAAGACATCGCAGATCAGGTAGTGGCTCAATTGGAAGAACGGGGGTTTCTGAATGACGCTGCTTATGCCCGACAATTTGCAGCAGAGAGAAGTCGTATTAAAAAGCATGGTGCGGCCCGAATCCGGATGGACTTGATGAAAAAAGGGATTCGTCGGGAAGTGATTGAAGAGGCGTTGCAAAAAATGCTTAAACCAGATGAAGCGCTGGAGGCGGCACGCGCATTGGCACGCAAACAGTGGAGAAAAATGATGCGTGAACCCGATAAGCAAAAGCGTCGTAAACGCCTGTTTGATTTTTTGATTCGCCGTGGGTACGATGCCCATATTGCTGGAAAAATTCTTCGGGAAGGGCCTCCTGAAGGCGAAGAACCAAATACGTAGAACGCAAAACCTTGAACCATAACCCATATCAGCCTCTTGCTTGTGGGCTATACGACCAATTAGAACTCTGGGCAATACGTGGTAAACGGGTGGAATTGGTTTTTCTGGAAAACGAAATGCCTATAACCCTTCATACGCGCATTACCAACCTGTTCTCGGAGGCAGACGCCGAGTACTTACGTACCGATTCTGGAGAAACCATACGGCTGGATGCCTTGTACATGGTGGACGCAATACCCTTTCGATGAAAGAAGAGGTGTTTAAGGGGTTCTTGGCCAATGCGTGGCGAGAAATGTGGCGGTTTCTGTAAAAGCCCGCGTTTGATACCCCAATGCCGTTTCTGCTTTTCGGGTGCTATATCGGTATCTGCCAATAGAGGCACGGGCGCTTTCGCGTGTGAGTAAGGGCTGTGTGCCCGTCAGTGTCCCAATAGTTTCGGTGATGGTGGCGGCAATCAAAGAAAGGGTGGGATGGAGCCGACGTGTAGGAGCTTTAACGCCAAATGCTGTTGCCAGATGGGCCACAATTTCGTTCCACATCAGGTTTTCGCCCCCCAAGAAATAGCGTTCGCCAGTTCTACCGTGTTTACGGGCCAAAAGGTGTCCGGCGGCTACATCACGTACATCCACCACATTCGTCGCCCCCCAAGGCACAACTGGCAATTTACCACTTTTTATTTGGTGTACAATTTTCATGGTTCCTTCGCCCAATCGCCCAATACCAAAAATGAGTGCTGGATTCACGATAACGGCGTCTAAACCTTCGGCAATGCCCCGATAGACTTCCAGTTCCGCATCGTATTTGGAGAGGGCGTATCTCGTATTCAGTTTGGAAGGCATCCACAGAAGGTCTTCCGTTATCTCTTCGCGTTGGTTGGTTGGACGGCCAAAAGCAGCCATACTGGAGGTAAGAACCAAGCGTTTTATCTGCTGGTCGAGGGCACTATTGACCACATTAGCGGTTCCTTGTACATTTACCTCACGCAGTTTTTCGGCATCTTTTTGCCCGCCAAAACTCACAAAAGCGGCTGCATGATATACCGTTTCAATGTCCTTCAGGGCATCTCGCACCGAGAGCGGATCGGTAACGTCTCCGGTTGCAACGTCAAATTGCCCCGCAACATCGTTCAAAAGATCAAAGGTAGCGGATTTTCGTGCCAAAACCCGTACCGATTGCCCTTGTGCGAGTAATTGACGTACCAATTCTGAGCCAAGAAAACCCGTTGCGCCTGTCACCAAGATTTTTTCTGCACCCATTTTAAAAGCGTTTCATTAAAAAGAGGCGACCCCTTAAATGCAGAATCGCCTCTTCAAAAACCGTGCATTAGAACAGAACTCCAGCAATGGTTGCCGAAAGGCACGTGGCCATTGCGCCAGCCAAGACTGCCCGGAACCCAAGATTCGCAATTTCGGAACGGCGTTCAGGAGCAAGCCCACCTATTCCACCTATCTGGATGGCAATGGAGGAGATATTGGCAAAACCACAGAGGGCATAAGTGGCCATCAGTACCGACCGCTCGGTCATCTGGGCCTTAATCCCGACCAACGAAGAATAGGCGACAAACTCATTGAGAATAATCTTCTCGCCAAGTAGTCGGCCAAACTGTAAAATATCCCGCGATTCTACACCCATCAACCAAGCAAAAGGCGCAAACAGAAATCCCAATACAGATTGCATGGAAAGAGCGTCAAAACTACCCCAGGAAACGCTTTTAATCCAAACATTTAGGTTGTACAATTGGAAGGTGCCAAAGGTAGGAGCACCCAGCCAGCCGAGTAGTTCATTGGCCATAGCAATGAGGGCAATAAATGCCAACAGCATTCCCGCTACGTTTGCTGCTAACTTAAGGCCATCTGCTGCGCCACCAGCCGCTGCTTCGATCACGCTCTCGGCATTTTTGGCCATTTCTGGCTTAAAATTTGCGCCTGTTAGGGGCGTCTCTGTTTCTGGAATGAGCATTTTGGAGAAAAGAATCGCTGCCGGGGCATTCATCATAGAAGCAGAGAGCAGGTGAACAGCAAACTTGGTTTGCTCGGCAGGGGTATCACCGCCTAACATGCCCACATAAGCCGCTAATACGCCGCCAGCAAGGGTGGCCATTCCACCCGTCATCAGGGTTAACAACTCGGAACGTGTCATACCCGCCACATACGGACGGATAATCAAAGGGGCTTCGGTCTGCCCTACAAAGATGTTCGATGCTGTGGCAAGGGATTCTGCACCGGAAACCCTCATTACCTTTGCCATAAACCATCCAATCCCTTTTACTACGGGTTGCATAAGGCCCAAATAATACAAAACGGCCATCAGCGAGGCGATAAAAATGATGGTTGGTAGGATTTGAAATGCAAAAATGAACCCGACGCCATCCGCTTTAGAGAGTGGACCGAAGACAAAATCGGCACCAGCCGCCGTATAAGATAACAACCGCGTGAACATTTGTCCGACTAATTCGAAGAAATAATAGACCGGTGTTCTTTTTATAATCAGAATGGCAAAGGCCAGTTGTAACCCCAGACCAATTCCCACCAAGCGCCAGTTAATGGCTTTGCGGTTCGATGAAAAGGCGTATCCAATCGCGAGAATGGTGACAACACCAAGCAGCCCGCGCAAAAGGTGCATTGCAAAATCCATAAAATTGCAGGGTTCAGGTTAATAGAAAAATGGTGGAGGCGCAATATACAAAGGAAGCACACGATTTATTCTGGTGCGTTCCGATCTTTTTTGCTGCATTTCAGTCGTAGGGTGGTGACGGGCTTCTGAAATAAAACCCCTTTTCCTTTTTGACCCCGAACCCGCACCAATTGTCCGTGATATTTTTGCAGGGTTGGTCTCGTGGTTTCATCCAACAGTAGTTGAATCACGTTACCATCTTCGGTACGCAGAATCCACTCCGAAAAAGGTTCATTTCCGACTGCCTCCAGCATACCCACATACTGCGTGGTTTTACATCCCTGAAGGAAAAGCAGAGGGAGAAGCGATAAAAGCAGGATTCGGATGGTTTGTTGCATAATGTTAAAAAACGATAGATAGATTCCCTTGATGTAAGGGGTGTCTAGATGCTAGTGCAAAGGAGGGTTGCTTCTTTTGCGTTTTGCAGACCTGTCGTAGGGCGCAATTCCCAAAGTTATGAAAAACTTTTCATAATGCCATCGAGTGTGGTGTTGGCATAAGAGAGAAAAAAGCGCCACCAGAGGCCCGATGACGCTTTTTTGCTGTTTTTTTAGATCACATATTGATGGCGTGACCATATGCCGCACGTGCGGCTTCCATAATGGCTTCGGAAAGCGTGGGGTGAGGATGTACCGCTTCCTGAACCTCGTGATAGGTGGCTTCTGCCTTGCGAGCAGTAACAATTTCGGCAATCATCTCGGTAGCATCCACCCCAATGATATGGCAGCCTAAAATCTCGCCATATTTGGCATCAAAAATAATTTTGACAAAACCTTCGTTGTGTCCAATGGCCGATGCCTTTCCGGAAGCGGTAAATGGAAATTTACCTACTTTTACCTCATATCCGGCCTCTTTGGCCTTGGCCTCGGTGAATCCGACCGAGGCAATTTGGGGTTGACAATATGTACATCCGGGCACATTGCCGTAATCAAACGTTTCCGGATGATGGCCTGCAATCTTTTCTACACATAAAACCCCTTCGTGCGAGGCCGCGTGTGCCAACCACGGTGGTCCATTAATATCGCCAATGGCATAAATACCGGGTACATTCGTGGCATAAGATGCGTCGTCGCGTCGGGCAACAATCCAGCCACGATCCATTTGAATTCCTAATTTTTCTAAACCCAGATTTTCGGTATTGGGTTGCACACCAACTGCCGAAAGCACCTGATCCACCTCTAAAACCTCTACACCTTTTTTGGTTTTGACGTGTACTTTACAGCCTACACCACTTGTATCCACCGACTCCACTACCGATCCGGTTAGAATTCCAATTCCTTGTTTCTTGAAGTTTCGCTCCAATTCCTTAGACACCTCGGCATCTTCGATCGGTACAAGACGGTCCATCATTTCCACAATGGTAACCTCGGTCCCCATTTGGTTGTAAAAGTATGCAAACTCCACGCCGATGGCACCAGCGCCCACAATCAGCATTTTTTTGGGTTGCTCGGTTTGAATAAGTGCCTCCGTGGAACCGATAATTTTTGTCCCGTCTATCGGAAGGTTGGGTAGGATGCGGGTTCTTGCGCCCGTGGCAATGATGGTGTGTGCCGCCTCTATGGTTTGAGTTGTACCTTGTTCTTTACCGTCCATGTTGACTGACGGCGCAATAGAGACTTTTCCCGGAGCCTCGATGGTTCCATGGCCATATAAAACGTCAATTTTATTCTTTTTCATCAGAAACTCGACGCCTTTGTTCATCTTATCTGCCACACCTCGGCTACGTGCAATCACTTTCGGGAAGTTAATCCCAATTGTTCCCGAAAATTCGATGCCAAAATCAGCCATATGTTTGGTATAATCCAGTACTTCGGCAGATTTTAAAAGGGCCTTGGTGGGAATACAGCCCACATTTAGACAAACACCGCCAAGTTTGTTCTTTTCGATAATGGCGGTCTTAAGTCCTAGTTGGGAAGCCCGGATGGCACATTCGTAGCCGCCCGGACCCGATCCGATGACCACAACGTCGTATTTGTTCTGAGCCATAAGGTTAAATCGTTGAAATGAAACAAGCTATATTGAAAATGAAAAGTTAGGGTCATGCTTCCGAATTTCCAATCAAGGGCGCGTGAACTTTCTTGCATTAACAGGGTCTTCTAAGGCATGTTTCGGATTTGCAAACCACCCTGCCTGCCCCTATATTCCTATAAAGCGGAGCAGGTCTTTCTTGCAACGGTTTATATGGGGTATTGATTACCCGTTCATCTTTAGCTTGAAAAGTAATATGATCCAAAAAAAGGTTTGCATGCTCGGTTCATTTGCCGTCGGTAAAACCAGTCTTGTTAAAAGGTTTGTGAACAGTATCTTCTCGGAGGAATACCTGACAACGGTTGGGGTGAAAGTAGATAAGCGTCTCGTAAAACAGGGTGAAACCGAGGTCAATCTGATGCTTTGGGATTTGCATGGAGAAGACGAGTTTCAAAAGTTGCGCCTCTCGTACTTAAGGGGGATGTCTGGATATATTTTGGTTGCCGATGGTACGCGAAAGATTACATTAGATCGTGCGCTTGCTTTGCAGCGCAATACCGAAGCGACGTTTGGGCCGGTTCCGTTTATTTTGGTACTTAACAAAGCCGACCTCGCGGGCGAGTGGCAACTTTCCGAAGAGCAGATAGAAGGCTTTTTATCGAAAGGGTGGTTGATCAAAAAAACCAGTGCGCTCACGGGCGAAGGAGTGGCCGAGATATTTGAACTACTGACTGAACGGATGCTCAAAGAGACCCCATGAACCTGCTTCCTGTCTCCGTTAAAACCTATCTGGAGTCTATTTCCATCGAACGGTTCCGGCCAGCGTTTGTGCAGGCCGATCCTGTAGGAAATATCGTTTTGGTTGGTGGAGATTGGTTCAACTTGGGTATTCCGGAACCATTACCAAACACCATTCTTGAGATGGTACCCCTTTTGGTGGGACTGTTGCCGCTGAATGGAGAGTCTTTTCTTGTTCCGGATGTACACATGAAGAATGGTCGCATTGCAGATGCACACTTTTTTCATGAACTGGACGGGGATTGGGTGGTCTTTGTAGATGTTACGTTGCAACACATCGAGAAACAACAATTGTTTCAGCAGGCAAATGAACTCCAGTTGATCAAGCAAAATCTTGGAAAACTCCGAATAAACGGTCATGGACGGATGGCCAGTACCTTGCAACAAGAGTTGATTTATCGCTATAGGGAAGGTTCCCAAGCGCAAGTTGTGGTGCTGGAAGTGGTGTTTGATCTTGATGTTGCCGTAAAAGATCCAGAAACCATACAAGTGGCTTTTGCAGAGATTGGGGTCTTGCTTCAACAGATCGAGAAACTTCTCGGTGAAGCCTTGGCGTGGCCAATTTTTGTTGCTGCTTCCGGTTTTCAGGCCATATTAGGGATCATTCCTACAGATAAAGATTTGCAGGAAGTGGTAGGTGAACTTACCGAGAAACTGCTTGCTTTGATGCTTTCTATCCCTACCTATTTTGATGCAAAAAGTGGTCTGCGACCCGTTATAGTGTTGCGTGGCGGAATCTCGTGGGGGGCTGTATGGATTGCTAATGTACCCATTTATGGCCAAAACCGACTTACAATTTTGGGAGAAGCAATAGACAAAGCACGTGAATTAACTTCAAAAGCCAAACCAGGTCAAATTTTAAGCGAATTCTTAGTACATTAACTCCTCTTCTGGACTTATTTTTCAGTGCTATCATGTTACGTGCCCCTTCACGCAACCAGTTTCAAATCACGATCCGCCATGAAACAAGAAATAACTGCTCATAAAGCACCCCCTATAGACCAAGCCTTGCTACCAGCCTTGCTGAAGGCGATGGATACAATGGTTTTTGAACGAAGAAAGTTGGGAAATTTTGTGGTTGTAGGCGAGGTCCCTGAATGGTTTCCTCGGTTGTACCCCAATTTCGAGCAATATTTGCAGAATCACCAACTCGGACAACTTTCTCCGGTTCTGGACAACTTCCTGATTGACGCGGAGCGGCTGTGGCAAACCCATACCCACCAGCAACTGCAATCAGGTGTTTGGGAAGAAACGGATGGTCAGGACGATGACTATTTTATAGAAGCAACGGCTTTGTTTGTACAGAACCGACGCATCCTGCTGTTGCGGTCTATGGGGAGTACGTTTGCCGAACGCCAAACTTTGCTCCAGAAAGCACGCGAACACACGCTTGAATATCGTAAGGTACGTGATGAAATGGAGCAGAAGGACGTCTTATTACATACCATCGTTCATGATATGTCCGGACCACTCGCCGGCCTAAAAGGCTATCTGGATTTATTGGGGAAAGAAACGCTAAGCGCAAATGGCCGCGAGTTTATTGAAATATGTCAGAGGCAAGCGGCACGTCTTGATAAGTTGGTGCTAGAGATCCTAGACTCCTTTTCTGCTGAGTTGGATTCTGGAGATTTTGCTGCACCAACGCCCAACGAAGCTCCAGACATGTTGATCACCACGATGGATGTGATTAAGTCGGTTTTGTCCACAGCCTTGCTGAACAAAGTAAATTTGCTGTTGGATCCAAAAACAGATCAGGGGGGCAATTGGAAAGTGAATGCAGATAAGTTGCGGTTGGAACGAGTAATGTTTAACCTGATCGGAAATGCCTTGTGGCATAGTAGTGAAGGCGGAACTGTTCTGGTACGGATGACGGATGTGGGAAAAAATATTCGTGTTCAAATAGAAGATGAAGGGCCGGGTATTCGTCAGGATCTTGTGGAGGTTGTCTTTCAAAAATTCCAGCAAGGCAAAGAGCGTCGTGGAAAGTTGGGCCTAGGGCTATATTTCTGCAAGATAACCGTAGAACATTGGGGTGGGAAGATCGGGTATCTGCCGCGTGAGGGTGGCGGCTCGGTATTCTGGTTCGAGTTACCGCGTCCTGCTTTGTTTTGAACCTGCTGCCGAAACAAAATGGCTGTTGATCATTCGCTGACGTACCGTACCTTTCGCTTTCGAAATTTGGGTCATCGTAGCCGATTAAGGACGCTCCGGAACGAGGTATTAAGCCTGCGGAAGGATTATATATTGGAGACTTTGGCGGATTTTGGTTGCTCGAATGGCTATCTGACAGCACTGCTGCAAGAATGGAGCGGGGTGAAGCGTGTATATGGTTTTGATGTCATACAGGCCCATTTACGGGATGCACAGGCCTATTTGCCCGATGCTCACATTTCTTTTTTTGACCTAAACACTGCGCCATCACCCCCAATAAGACAGGCTTCGTTGGTCTGTTGTCTCGAAACTTTGGAACACACGGGCAATCTGGAAAATGCGCTTCGCAATGTGCTCGTTCATGTGGCTCCAAGCGGTGTGGCTCTTCTGTCTCTCCCTATTGAAATTGGGATGATCGGTTTGGTAAAATTCCTTTTAAAAACATTGATTTATCGCGATTCGTTAGACGAATTGCCGTCTGTTTCTTGGGGTATATACTTGCGCCGGTTGTTGTCTCGAAAGTCAGTGGCGGTTTTTCGAGACCAGAGAACGGCATGGAGTACTCATTTTGGTTTCGATTGGCGCGAAGTGGACGACTTGCTTCATGGGTGGGGTATCAAGTTTCAGGCAAAAAACAAGGGAACGGCGCGTATCTACACCATTCCCGGTACTTCTATTCGATTCGCACAAAAACCTGTTATCGTGTGACCGTCATCAGCGAAGTGGCTCGTGCCAAACTGCCAAAGACACCTGTTCCGCCCACAATATTGGTGACGGCATTCGGAATTTCGCCGGGCGAGAGGGTGGAACCACCTAATTGAACCGATTGGGTGCGGAAGAAGTTGTAGGTCGCATCATCTAATACGGTAGTGGTGACCCGGTTTTTACCAAAATACACCACCGTCAACCAAGGCAATTGTACTAATAGATTTCCTTCGGACGTGCGGTAGTTGGCTTCATTCAGAATGGGCGAAGCATACACCTTGGGGGGCTTGCGGTCTCCACCAAAACCATTCTCCGGATCCCAGAAAGGGACCAAATTGGTCGTAGAAGGGGTCAGGCCTTCTACCGAGAAGATAAAATAAGACTGACGACTTGGGTTTAAACTAGGGCTAATCAACTGTTCAAACTGAGGCTGCTGCTGATATCTGAACGTATCCCCATTGGTCCGAATTACGCGCATGGTGTCGGGAATCACGGTTTTTGCAGTAATCACATCTGGTTTATCGGGAAAGGTGATCCGTAGTGCATAGGTGCGGCTGGGCATTACCAAGGCTGTGGTATCTAGAGGCTTGAACATACTCACCGAGTCCGGATCGGCCACATAATCAAACGTTTTTTCCGGTTGGCCTTGTGCATTTAATAGTTGTACCTCTACTTTTGCGTTTTTTACCGCTGTCGCTTCTAAGCTATATATTTCGTTAAGCGGTACAGTAGTCGAGACCGAGATAGGGCTAAGTGGCTCAAGTGCGATGAGGTACCCTTGTACCACATATTGTTTTTTATAGGAGTCTTGTTGGTAGGTGTCGCATCCGCCCAACAAACCGATGAGCAGGAAGAGAGACATGGTTTTCACTTGACGGAAAAAGGTCTTCATAGGGAATAATGATTTAGAACCGGATGGTATAGGCAATGTTAGGAAGGATTGGTAGTTGGAGGGTGTCTATGCGCTTGACTGGATTCACATCGAAGTCATATTGATAAAACCAGATGTTGCGGTGTGAATATGCATTGATCAATTGTAGCTGTAACTCCGATTTTCCCCAACTTCCTACGTTGCCTTTACGAGTAAAACCCACATCGAGGCGGTGATAGGCTGGCAAACGGCTTGCATTTAGTTTTCCTATCGTCAAAACATCTCCTCCGATATTGGCAAAACCTTCCCCAAATGGGCTGTTGATATAGGTTCGTCCCAATGGTTCGGTATAGGCCTGACCAGTGGCATAAGAAAAAACTGCCGTTGCGGTCCATTTAGAAGACAAGTCGTAGTTGGCAGTCACATTTAAGTCATGTGTTCTGTCGTACTTGGGTGGGTAATATGCGCCATTGTTGATATTGGGGAATTTTCGCCAAGTACGTCCAAAAGTATAGCCTACAAAGCCATTCAGCTGGCCTGCATATTTTTCCAAGAAGAATTCCGTTCCCCAGGCATACCCTTGCCCAAATCGGAAGAGCTTGTTATAGGGCAATCCGGCGGTATCATTCAAGAAGGGGTCTAAGTCAAAGAGGTCATTCATATTGCGATAATACCCTTCCACATCCAAATTCCATCCTTTGAAAGGTTTTGTTTTGACCCCCAACAAAAACTGGTCACCCCATGCGGGCTTAACGCCTTCGTCTGCGGTCACCCAAACATCAAACCCAGAGAAAGCCTCGTTGGTGATGAGCGATAAGAATTGATAATAGCGGCCATATGCCGCCTGAATGCGGAGCCACTCGCTATACGTAAAATCGGCAGAAAGGCGTGGTTCGAGACGTAAATAATTTCCATCGCCAAAATAGTTCGCCCGCAGCCCGGCTTTTAAAGACCATTGGATATTGGGTCGCCATGTTTCTTGTGCATAGCCCGATACATAAGGCGTTTGGATGTCGAGTACTTCGTTTGTGATTTCATTAAAAGAGTCTTGCAGGAAAATGGTCATACGTCCGGCCCAAAACCCGATTTGCACCTGATGTGCTGGATCAGGAATGTATTCAAAATCCCCTTTGGAAGACCATTCTGTTACCTCATTCCGGCGTTTAAATTCGGTGGAGGCAATTTTTCCACTCGGACTGCTAAAGTAGCGGGATCCGGTAAACGTAAAGTTGGAAAAAAGTTGTGGCGAGAAGATATGCGTCCAATTTGTATTTCCTGTTACGTTCCCATACCGCACCTTAAATGCTGTTTGCTCGCCAACCGGAATGCTTACATTATCTTGTCCGGCATAAAAACCCAAACTCACTTTGTCTTTAGGCGTAAAGTCATAGGTGAACTTTCCATTAAAATCGTAGAAATAAAAGTTGTCTGGAATGCCTTGAAACCGTGGATTGCCGTCTTCGTCTTTCATATTACGCAAGACGGCCAAAACAGGCTCGGTCGTAGAACGCCGTGCAGCCAGCATCCAACTGCTCTTCTCCTGTTGAAGTGGCCCCTCGACTGCAATGCGGGAGGATAACAAGCCCAGACTCGCGACGCCATGTACTTGTTTGCGGTTTCCCTCCTTATTGTAGATATCCACCACCGAGCCGAGACGTCCACCATACTCTGCGGGATAGCCGCCTTTGTAGAGCTTCACATCCTTAATGGCATCGGGGTTGAATGTGGAGAAAAACCCGAAGATATGGGTGGGGTTATAGACCGTTGTTCGGTCTAACATAATCAAGGTTTGGTCGGGACTGCCGCCTCGGATATATAAACCGCTGGAAAAATCCGAAGAACTTTTGATCCCCGGTAACAATTGCAAAGACCGGAAAACATCTGCTTGCAAAACCGATGGCAAACGGGTGATTGTAGAGACCGACATTTGGGTAACCCCTACATTGCGTTGTTCGACCTCTTCCCGATCCGAGGTCACGGTTACTTCCACCGAGGTATCTTCCGGCTCCAAACGAATGTCTAAAATAAGCGCTTGCCCTTCGGATAAGGTCACAGAAAGACGGTTGGTTTTATAGCCAATATAGGAGCAGGAAATGGTATAGTTACCTGCTTTGAGGCGGTTCAGGGTGTAGTATCCGCTGGTGTTGGTGACCGTACCAGTTGTTGTGCCCTGAATCAGTACGGTGGCTTGAATCAATGTTTCGTCGGATGAGGCGTCTCGCACATATCCGCTTAGAGAAGCATTTTGGGCATACGTTGGGACAAGGGAACAAAGCAATAGCAGGATAACAAAACCCAAGAAACGATGTAGTAACATACAAGAAGGGGTTGATAATAGGGCCGGTGTATTTGGCATGAGATGCCCTGCTAAACGTATCCGCTTCTCTTGTTGTTTCTGAACATGTCATGAAGTATCCTATAAATGCTAAATGAAAAGGTTTTGCTCATACAATATTCTTACCATCTCTTTAATAAAAACAGGGCGGTTTATGGAGGGGAAGAATGTATTTTATTATTATACAAATTCATTTTTTCTTATTCTTCTTAAACCTGCACCACCATGAAAACCTACCACCATACGGTGCTGCTGGCCCTATTCTTGCCGTTATGGGCCTTTGCACAGCAGCCATCTCCAAACGTTCCATGTAAGTCGGGAACACCTACGGAACAAGCCCGATGCCTTTTGCGCCCTGTGGGTAAATATGGCTTGCTCGGACCTACTCGCATTACCTTGCCTGACCCACTGGAAAACATTATCGGAAAACGGGTTGGGCTTACTGCGCGTGAATTACGGGCGTATCTCGCCAAGCATCAAATTGATGAAGCAGACCTGGGCGGATCTGTCTTTGCAAAAATTTCACAAAATGACCGAAAAATCCCGGCACGCTACTTTGTTATCCATGATACGGGTACCCCTACGTTGGAAAAAGACAGCTCTTTTCCTGCGGATATGAATGAAAGCGGGTGGTCCTATAATGATTTTGGATTCTATCCGGTACTCGCACATGTGATCATCAACCGTATAGGGGCATCGGCCACAAAAGCAACTTTTGATACCCCATTAGCCACGACTCAATATGAGAAGGAAAAGGAAGATCGTGTGGGGCTTTTCTTGAGTGTCTCTTTGATACAGCCTCGGATGCGCGATGAAACAGGTCTGGATGCCCTTGCACCAGAAGAAGGGTTTACCTTGGCGCAATATGATCGCTTGGCGCTGGTCTATATTGCTGCAAGTGTGCGTAAGGGCTATTGGCTGGTCCCTGCTTTTCGTGCGTCTGTGGATGCAGGTTTGAGTGAAGCCCACGATGCCCCCCAGCGCTTCGACCTCAGCCTCTGGGCAGAGCGGATGACACAATTGACAAATGATCTCAAAATTAATACGAAAGCTACCCCGCGAAATACCAATAGGGCGAGGCCAAGAGGCACTTCCTCTACCAAAACACAGACGAATGAACGAAAAAAGCCACAAACCTCAAAAAGTACTCGTACATCCTCCGGAAACACAACCACTAACTCCAAAAGCAAGCCTTCTAATGCTCAAAACCAGAACAGTATGAAGCCAACAGCCCGCACCAACAATCGGTAAATTCGGGAACCATTTGCTGTTTCGGCGATTAAGGCTTAATATTATGCCCTATATCAATCCGGTTCATATTCATCCAAACCTTTTGGCTATGCGTAAAATAATTCTGTTGCTACTGGTTTCTTGGGGTATCTCTGTAGGTGCTGCGCAGGCGCAACTACGCAAAGATACCGCCAAGTTACGTCCCGCCAGTTCTGTTTTTAATTCTCAGGGTCTTTTGTCTAAAGTTTTTGCGCCGGATAAGTTTCAGCTTTCTCATAGCTATGAACTTAGCACTGGGTCCTATGGTGGCTTGGGACTAACAACCGGTATATACACCGCCAGTATGAATTGGAATTTGGGGCAAAAATTAGATGCACATGTGGATGTAAGTGCCTTGCACGCGCCTTTTGGCAAAACTACACTCACCCAGCAATTAATGGGACAAGATAATGTTAAGGTTTTTATACGGAATGCTTCACTTTCGTACCGCCCTGCCAAAAATGTAATGCTGAACCTCTCGTTTCAGCAAACCCCGTATGCGCCTTATGGATATGGTTATGAAGATGCCTCACGCTTTGGACACCCCCCCTTCTTTGGAAATCGTGCGGGAGGACTACGCTTTGGAACGGGTTCTTTAGGTGACGGAAATTGGTGATTACATCCGTAATTCTCCATGTGGGCGCAGGGACAACTGGAACTTGCGCCTATTTTGTTTTAAAACTTGCCAATAAACCCACAAAATAAACTATCTTCTGACAAAAAAATGCGTTCACGGACACTAGGCTCGTCCGAAGTTGCCTTGACTCGAAATATTACTTAACCAGCCACTTTTTTGACTTGGGAATGGAACCTTCCGCTTTACAGTCGTTTTGGCGAGACCAAAAATTAAATATCGGGCTAGTATTGGCCATTCTTTTGATGCTCGTGCTAATCTGGGCCTTGCTTTCGCGGCTGATAACTCCCAGTACCAGCCCTGAACGTGTTACCAATCCCCTAAATCTAATGGGACAGCGTATTCAATTGGAGATACGGAATGCCACCCAAGTAAAAGACGTGGCCGCAAATGTTCGGGTTTACCTGGGGAACTACGGTTTTGATGTGGTCGAAAGTGGAAACGCTGAAAAAAAAGACGAAGCCTACACAGTGGTCATAGACCGGTCTGGAGTGAGGGAACACGCCGAACGAATTGCCTATTTATTGGGCATTCCTGCTAATCGTATCCGGCAAGAAGTGATGCCAGATGCCTTCTTGGATGTAACGGTAGTGCTCGGTGACGACTACCGAAACCTGAAACCTTTCCAACTGAAATAAGTGACCCTACAGGTGGAATGGGAACAATTCATTAAAGACATCATTTTTTAGGAAGTAAGAACTGACTATAACTGAATGGAAACATTAAATGATTTGTCCGGGCAACCGGAGCGGAAAAGAATGGAAAATGCAGCCCCTGCAAAAGATATTGCACGAGAGGCGATTTTTGCGGCATTCGGAAAAAAAGCAACCGATGTCGTGGTTATGGACATTCGTGAGGTAAGTGGTATTGCCGATTATTTTGTAGTTTGTACGGGCGATTCGCCGCGACAGATCAAGGCTATTGCCGATGGTATCCGTGAAGAAGTGCGGGAAGTACTGAATGAAAAACCTTGGCGCAGCGAAGGATACAAGCAGCAAGAGTGGATATTGCTCGATTACGTTGATGTGGTCGTACATGTGTTTAATGAGGAAAAACGGGCCTATTTTGGATTAGAACGCTTGTGGGGGGATGCGCCTAAGGAAGAAGTGCAGGATGGTACGAAGCATATTGCACTGCTCAGTTAAGAGCACTTCCGTACAGCCATATTTTTTGTCTGTTCAGGAGGGAAAAAAAGCCGTTCGTCCGATCACCGTGCCTTTTTAATACGCCATTTGTTAGGTTCCTTAAAATTATAACCTTAACACGTTTGCGTCATGTTTCTCCGTTTCATCAGTTGGTTGGGTGTGGGCTTTATGGCGGTCTTGATTGCCGCCTGTAATGGACTTCAACCCTCGGTATTAGAGCCTACTTCGGAGCGTATGGCGGAAGAGGCTTCCCAAATCGTCACTATCAAGCCGATTTCTCCGGATGCTGCCTCCGCTTATCGGGTAGGACCAGCACCCGTAGATACGGTTCAGGTGCAGGCCGAGGAGGCCAGTAACCAAGGTGCCGCCGTAGAAGTGTTGGTAAAAGGGTATCTGGCAGACGGATGTACCGAACTCCATGAGGTTGCGCAGGCACGCGATTCCGCAACCATTCGTGTGGATTTACTTGTGCGCCGTAAAACCCAAGTCATGTGTACCATGGCGGTTCGTCCGTATAAGTTCTATCTTAAATTGAACGACCGGCTGGCTTCTGGTGTCTACCAATTGGCCTTAAACAACCAAGTGTACCCGTTTCGGGTAAATTAATGCCCCCTGCCATGCCTGTTCGCCTCTTGATAGCAGATGATCATCCTTTGATGCGGCATGGAATTCGTAACCGAATGGCCGAGGAAAAAGACATCGAGGTGGTAGCAGAGGCAAAAGATGGTATAGAAACCATCCAGCTAGTGCTTGAGCATGAACCAGATGTTTTATTGCTGGATTTAGATATGCCGGAAGCCAACGGCTTGGAAGTGCTCGAAAAGTTGTCTCAGCTACGATACCAAACCAGCATTCTGATCTTAAGCGCCTACATAAGCCCGCATTATGTAAAGCGGGTGCTCGCTTTTGGGGTAACGGGTTATCTAAGCAAACGGGAATCCCTTGATACCATTGTTGAAGCAGTACGAGGTGTGGCGGCAGGCAGTAAGGGATGGTTTCGTCCGGAGCATCTCGCAAGCCCAATTCGAAGCAGTTATACAACGCCAGAAAATTTATTAACGGGTCGTGAGCGCGATGTTCTGATTGCCGCTGCGAAAGGCTTGTCTATGGAATCGATGGCGGATGCACTTTGTATCTCTGTTCATACCATTCGTAAACACTTGTCTAATATATATGAAAAAATTGGCGTTTCAGATAGGTCCGAAGCTGTAGCATGGGCATGGAAGTTTAAACTAATGGAAACGTGAATAAATAAAACGTTTCGATACTTTTTTGTGAGCATGGGCTTGCGATGTGCCTAATACAACTGTATATTATAAATCCATTCAAAGCCCGAATGGCGGAATTGGTAGACGCGACGGACTCAAAATCCGTTGGCAGCGATGTCGTGGGGGTTCGAGTCCCTCTTCGGGCACAATTTAAAAACCGAGTAAACACCATGGTTCACTCGGTTTTTTATGTATTTAGGTGGGACGTTTAAAGAATCAAACGCATTAGAATAACTGGAAATTCCAAGCCTGACAAAGAAAAAAGCCCACTTTGCAAGAAATGGGCTTTCAGAATCCGGAAGAGGTAAGTCGTCTTACTTTGCCTCTTGGGTTGGTATTGCTTTAACGAAGCCATCGAAGCCTTTTAGTTGTAAAAAGGCAAGGGCGATCTTGGCTTCTTTTTCTGATTCATAGCGATTGTAATTCACCCGATTCATGGTGGTGTTCCCTACGGTCGTGGTTTCCAGCCAAAAACCGTCTTGGAAAGTGAGGGCCCGTTGTGCCAATTGGGGGTCTTTTAGATTAAAAACTTGTATTGTATAAACCCCGTCGGGTTTGTGTGTAGGCTCGGTAACTGGACGACCGTCTAAGGTTTCTTCTACCTCGACTACATCTTTCCGGTCTAAGCGATACAAATGTACAGTACCTACGCCACCAATACCGAGTTTACGGGCTGCGGCGGCGGAAAGGTCTATCACCCGCCCTCGTACAAAAGGGCCACGGTCATTAATACGAACCACAACCGATCTGCTATTTCGGGGGTTGACGACGCGAACCATTGTCCCGAAGGGCAAGGAACGGTGTGCAGCCGTGAAAGCAGCGTTACTGAACCGCTGACCACTGGCGGTGCGTCTGCCATTAAACTTGTTTCCATAAAAACTGGCACCACCCGTCTGGAACGTCTTTCCGGCTGTTTTTCCGACGGTTTCGTAGGTTTTTAATCGGGTGGCGGAAACCAATTTGTCCGTTTCGATGGGCTTATACATGTCTTCGGCTATAACATGCAAAGTCGTTGCTTTTTTAACACTTAGCCTTTCTGAAACAGCGGGGGTTACCCAGTAATCATGTTCGGATTGTGGAGACACTCGGTCGTTTACCACCACCTGTAGCGTGTCTTGGGTTGCCGGATTTACCAATCGTAGTTTGGTCTGAAAAGGATATATACGATGGGCAACGGTAAAAGCATTGGGGTTATAAGCAATGCCACTGGCGGTGGACTTCCCGTTTACGGAGTCAGGATAAATGACGGCCTGTCCTTTTTCGATAACAGGGGATTGTTTGGATGCGGGCTGGGCAGTTGCAGGATGGAGGAAGGCGAGGAGGGCTTGGAGGATAAATATATTAAATAAACTCATATATAAAGGGTTGGTTGAACATGGGCGACCCCAATGGGTGCCTTTTGTGTGGGACATGAATGTGCAAGTTCGAAAGGGTGATTGACCCATTTTTTGTTTGCACGGGAAGTGCCCCAGATCAAAAAAACTACACATAGGAATATTGTTTCATCTGATTCTTGTTACAGTCTTCAAACCGACCACATGGTTTCTTTGCAGACGAATGAAAATGTGCAGACTCTTGACAGTTCTTGTGATAAAAATTCATTTTAGGCACAAGTGCGATACATTTGAGGTGGGAAATCAGGAGAGCTGGCGGAGCAATAGGGTGGATATAGTGAATATATCAAATAATCCCTAATACTGCAAGTAGCTGATTTTACTACCCATTTGAGCCTCGCTTGGGGCATGAACACATCCTTCAGGATGCGGTTGTTGTACTTTTTGATGGGGGCTTGGAATGAATTGTTTAATTTGGGCATCGGTAGGCCCGGTAGGCTATATTTACCTCGTGAAAAAACGTGACTTCTTTATCCTTTGAAACTTTTGGTCTCTCGATGACGAAATATTGTCTGTTTACGATTTTTCTATTGAACAACCGCCGATAAATTAAGTATCATTCGGATTAGATGCACGTAAACTTCAATTCATATGCAAGATACATTCCGTCGCCCCAGTGCTCAGGAAATTGTGGATACGGTTGCCGAAGCCATGAAGAATGGTGCGGAACCATTTGATAAGGAAGCCTATTTGGTTCCGATTCACTTTCAAGTATTACTACATCCAACAGCATATAAAGAAATCGCACCAACTTTTTCGTATTTGAATGAGCGTATTCGGGCGCGATTAGACAAAGAATTGCGGGCCATGAACCTTCGGAAAAACAAAACACCTCTTGTGCGGATGGTGCGGGGGATTAGTCGTTTCTGGGGAAAGCCTGAACCCGCGACCATTGGGACGATCAAGGAGGTGTACCAGCGCACGGTGGCAACATGGTACTTAGATATTCATCCAGTGTACGATGAGGATACCCCATTGGGCTATATTGGGGTAAAAGCGAGCCTCCATCGCGACAAAGCAGACGAACGTTTGGGAGAAATGGGGCACCAACCCACTCGTAATCTTGTAACACCAGTAATGGCACCAGTTGGTTCTTCGGGTAATACAACGCCTGCTGTACGATCTATGCCTGCTTCACCTGTCATTCCTACTGCCTTTTTAGAGTACACCGATCTTGCAGGAAGACAAACTTACCAAATTGTAAAACAAGATTTTATCATTGGTCGTTTAGATCCTGGGAGCCGTCGGGTGGACGTGGCACTTCAAACGAATGGAGAAGTTTCACGCGAGCATATCCGGGTTCATTTTACACCTGAAACCAATACGTTTTACTTTAAAGATACGAGCCGTTTTGGAACGTATCTTAACCATCACCGTGTGGAATCGGGCCATTGGCACCCCCTCCAATCTGGCGATGAATTATCTCTTGCAGGTCAGGTACAACTCATCTTCCGGATGTAGTTTTTATCTTTTAGGTACTATGTTTAAGTTGTTGTTTTTACTTTTTTTTGTCTTGTTTGCGGTTTGGTTGTTTATCCAACAAATCCGAGACTCGAACGCATAGCCCATGTCAACCTTTACAGAGCGCACGGTTACGAACGCAAAAATGCCCTTTCGTCATGAACTACGGAGTCAAGAAGCTCTTTGGCTTGCTTTTGCAACCTTGGTCATGGTTTTTGGTTTTGCAGCCTTGTTTTTTACCAAAACAGAAGCACTTGGCGAGACCGAGCAGCTAATGGTCCAGAAAAAGGTGATAAACCTAAATGCGATGAACAATCCGGCTGAATTGCGGGATGTGATGCGAAGCCTATATCCGGATGGAAAGGACCAGCGTTTTGTTGCAGAGGCCATATTTAATCGGGTGCAAGCAGGTGAAATCCCGAATGTAGGAACACTGAATAAGCTAAAAGTACCTGCGCACGAGATTGAACAGAAAGGCGGTGAAAGCCTGAAAGCACGGTTGGAAAATTCTTGGAAACAAATAGGCCTCTCTCCCAAATTGGTTGTACAAGAGCGGAAGGCCCCCAAACCATTTCCGTCTGTTGCCCGACACCGAGAAGGCCCTTTTCGTATTTCTGGCTCTGTTCGCGACGCAACGGGCAATCCACTTTCGGGAACACTGGTTACGTTGGATTCTGATGTTCGTCGAGACACCGTCCGGACTGATGTCTCAGGCCAATTCGTTTTCGAGGGTTTAGGTGCCAATCGTGATTACTATGTGCTTGCCATGAAGCCGGGTGTAGAGTTTCGCCGTGTTCGTCATCTAACCCTTCGGGACCATGAGGAGGCACATTTTTCAGCCCAACCCCATACTATAAGATTAATTGAATCTGCTGTTTTTTCAAGACTTAAGCCCCAAGTTGTTGTTCGAGGTCCCAACGATTTTACCCATGCCCTTTTTCTGTTCGGAGGCCTGTTTATGGCCTTGTTCTGGCTTGTACATGTGGCGTGGCGTTTTCGGCAGTTTAATGGGGATCCATATATACTACCTGTTTTGATGATGCTAACAGGGTTGGGGCTGTTGATGATGTTTGCCATTCCAGACCCCCTACGGGATTTGTTGAGGGGTTGGGATACGGTTCTGGCCATTGGTGTGGGGTTGGTTTTATTTACGGTCTTGTCTCTAACAGACATTCAGCATTGGGGATATGATTACAGCGAAACCGGAAACCGGAGTTTTTGGTGGCTGGGAGGGGCTGCGCTGATTTCCCTCTTGTTACTCACCATCGGTTTTGGACCAGAAGGGAGCACTGCTAGGGTAAACTTGCGGATGTTCCTGTTTTTTGGGCCAGAGATCCAGCCCGTCGAGATTATTAAATTGTTCCTGTTGATCTTTTTTGCGGGGTATTTGGCCAGAAAATGGCAGTTCATCCGCCAATTGGATGCCCATTTACCTAAATGGGTGGAGTGGGCCGGAATCCGCCTGCCCAATCTAAAGGCGATGTTGCCCATTTTGTTTGGTGTAGCGTTTGCGCTTGTGTTTTTCTATTTACAAAAAGACCTCGGCCCGGCACTGGTTATTTGTACCACTTTCTTGGTGCTCTATGCCTTTACCCGGCATCATTGGGCCGCATTAGGACTTGGCTTGGTGTTGCTTATTGCAGGATTTTGGGTGATGTATCAGTTGAACCCGACGGTGGGGTCGAGAATTGAGATGTGGCTTTCTCCTTGGGATAACGAAGCGGACGGGGGAGACCATTTAGCATATTCATTCTGGTCACTGGCTGCGGGTGGTTGGTTTGGACAGGGTTTAGGCGATGGATCTCCTGCAGATACGCCCGCTGCCCATACAGATATGATCCTTTCTGCGATTGGGGAGGAGTTGGGGTACTTTGGATTGGCGGCGGTATTTTTACTCTATGCCATCTATTTTCATCGTGGTTTGATGATTGCGTTAAGAACCGATGCCCGTTTTAGTCTTTTTTTGGGATTGGGTATTGTGGCCTCGACGATGATTCAACTGGTGTTGATTGCGGGAGGGGTTTTTGGATTGTTACCTCTAACAGGCGTTGTGTCGCCCTTCCTTAGCTATGGAAAGGTGGCGGTGGTTATGCACTTGGTTTTTGCGGGATTGTTGATGAGCCTTTCCAATCAGAACCCATCGGAACAATTTCGACAAATTCAGGAAAAGGATTTCGGGAGGCCGATTCAAGCCTTACGATATGCGTTCTTGGTATTGGCACTGCTGGTATTGGGACGTGTTGGGTATTTACAATTGATTCAAGCCGATGATGTTTCGCTTAAGCAAGCGCTCGTTATACAGTCCGATGGCCTTAAAAGTTATACGTATAATCCACGTATGTTGCGTATTCGCGACGCCTTGCCCTTAGGGAATATATATGATCGGAATGGAATTCCACTTGCGGCCTCGGATACGAGTGCTTTCACTTCGTTTAAGAAAACATATCGGGAACTTGGATTTCCGCTTAGTAAAAATGAGTTGCTTGCGCCCAAGCGTCACTACCCCTTTGAAGCACTTACCTTTTATTTACTGGGTGACCTGAATAATCGGGTAAAGTGGAATGCACCCAATGGCTTATATGCCGAAAACAGGTATCTTTCTACTTTAAGAGGTTATGATAACAAACCAGTTGCGCGGAGGATCACCCATCGGCTCGCAGATGGCACCGATACAACTTATACAGTGGTTAAGTTTGATTATTCGCCATTATTACCCTTCTTACGAGGGGCAGATCCGAAAAATGCAGATAAAATACTGAATACAAAGCGTGACCTAAAGTTGACCATTGATGTACGGCTTCAGCAAAAAGTGGCGGAAGTCTTGCGGCTGAAAACGGCTCAAATGGGGTTGCAGAAGAAGAATCAGGTTGTTTCGGCGGTGGTGCTGGATGCCAAGAAGGGCGATCTGCTAGCCTCTGTATCGTATCCATTACCTCACGAGGTTTTTATTTCTCCCAGTTTGGCCCAGTCTAAGGTGTCACTATTCGATCATGGACTCTATGCGTCTAAGGCCCCAGGCTCGACCCTCAAAGTGGCAACGGCCATGGCTGCGTTTCGAAGAGGGGGCGATGGGGCCGCAAACTGGACGGTGTTGGTAGATCAGCGGAACCGCTGGGCGCAATTTTTCAGGCTTGGTGAGCCAAGTGGGGTGGTGGATATGGAGAAAGCAGTTGTATATTCCGGTAATGTTTATTTTGCAAGTTTAGCAGCAGATCGTGTGGGGCCGGAAGGGATGCTGTATGTTTTGGATGCGTTTGGCTTTGTGGTTCGAAACAGCGCCTTTGAAAAACAGCAAAAATTAGAACGACTGTATGCAAATAACCTCCGCAATCTGGCACAGGCTGGATTTGGACAAGGGGAAATTGTGGGCGCACCCATCAATGTGGCGCGGATGGCGGCTACAGTTGCCAATGAGGGTAAAGCGGTGGAGCCCCGATTTTTTCTTGAAGAGACCACATTTGTAGGAGAGCCGAAAACTATTTTGACAACTGGTCAGGCGGCGTTACTTAAAAACATGATGCGAAAGGTGGTAACCACGGGAACGGCGAAATCTATTGCCGGAAACCGCTCCTCCATTTCTGGAAAAACCGGAACGGCCCAACAAACTGGACATCTCGATCATGCTTGGTTTGTCTGCTTTGCCCCCGATGGCAAGGGAGGTCATCTGGTGGTGGCAGTGCTTGCCGAGGAGTCCGGAAAACATGGAGGGGAGGTTGCACCCATCGCAGGTGCCATTATTGATGCTGCCCGTAATTTGGGCTTAATTAAATAAGCCTATTAACCCCGCCCGATAGCGTGTACTGAATTATTATGAACGAGTCTAAATCTGATCAAAATCAAGCCTTAGAGGAAGAGCCGGAAACCTTGGTTCTGAATCCTGTAAGTGAGCCACCAACAGACGAAATAAAGGCGGATGAAGAAAAGAGTTCAGAGCCGGTTCTTGTTGTTCCGGCAATGCGTCCGTTGGAGTCGTCCACGTCCATCACGCCGGAAAACCAAGAAGAAGGAGGTTCTCTTTTTAAACGGCTGTTTGGTAAATTAAATAAACCAAAAGACGTGGTAGAAGCCATTGAGAACTTAATTCCTCAGGAGAAATCTACACTTGAGATTCGGTATGAAATGGTGGAGTTGGTAGAGCAGACGTTGCGGCCACATCGTAGGCGAGGTGTGGTACTACCGTATAACTTGGCCCTGATACATATTGTGGCGGAGACACCACAAGAACAGCAAAAATATGTGGCGGCGATCTCGGACTTGTCGCCCTCGCTCCAAGATGCCGTTCTTGAAAAACTAATTTCCGGACGGTTTAATGTACCAGAAGATTTTCAAGTGGATGTGCTCATTTATCCGGAAGTGCCAGCTAAAATTGCAGATGCTTTCACCGAAAGCCGGATCTATGTGGAATTGGCAAAACGCACGGCTGCTACTTTAGTTGGTTCGCTGACGGTAATCAAGGGCCTTTCCGGTCAGGCTGCCTATAAACTCCAAACCAATCAGGCATACAACATTGGCAGGTTAGGCGAAATCATCAATCCACGCGGACATCTTGTGCGCCAGAACCAAATCTATTTTTCGGATCCAAACGCCTTGCCTCTTGGCGACCCCAACCGTTCGATTAATGATACGGTATCCCGAATGCATGGAAAAATCCAGTTTGATAACAAGAAAAGCAAGTTTGTATATTATAATGAGCAAGGAACCACCAGTTTTTTTCGGACAGGTTATACTTCCAGCAAGAAATTAGCCACGGGGCAGTCGGTGGCCTTAGAGCCGGGAGACGTGCTTTATTTAGGCTCGGCCTGTGTCCGTTTTGATGGATGATTATCCTTGAATTTCAGTGACCAATTCGATTTCTTTCAGAATCATCTGTACCCGAAAGCACTGCTCGAATTCTCCTTCATAGACATTGGCTTTTCCTTTGGTATGCACTTCCCAAGCCAATTGCTCGCCGCGCTCCATCGAGCAGCCGGTTGCTAATTGAAGTTGATAGATAACCTCGTCGAAGGTATGTATATCGTCGTTATAGAGGATTACCCGCCACGGACGGTCTAATTGTACATGGGTGACTTCTAAAACGTCCTCTAAGGGAGCGTCAATGCCAGAGGCCACAATATTTGCAGAGCAAAGGCTTATCATGGTGTTTAAGCAGGTTGTAAAGCAACCGTATAGTTTTCCATCACGGGGTTCGAAAGTAGTTTTTCAGCGGCATTGCGAACCATCAGTTCGGCGTCCAAAGCGGAGTTAGCCTCTACCAATAACTCAATATGTTTTCCAATGCGTACATTGGAGAGTTGTTGGTATCCCAATTGCTCCAGTGCATGTTCTGCTGCTTTGCCTTGTGTGTCTAAGATAGAGGGCCTCAAGGTGACGGTAATAAGCGCCTTAAAAGTCATTTTTTTGGGTTTTATAAGGTGGTTTCAGGTTCTGTCTCGGCCCAAAGGGTTCGTATCAGGGTGACGAGTGCATAAATTAGGTTGGTGACCAGGTATAATACAATGGATAAAAAGATGCCGATATCTTGTAGAATTAGAATAAGGATGAAACAAACGCCGAAACCAATCCATAGCCATGGATACGCTCGGATTGAAGAAACAGTAGGCTTGGGAATGGAAGCAAATCGGATGGTACTGACCATAAAAAGGGAAAGCGTAACAACCAAAGGGACCAGAACGGACTTGCGTCCAAACTCGAAATGTGCGCCAAAATTAAAATCATGAAAGGCCAGAATAAAAGCGACAATGGCCAGTGCCTGTGCGGGAATGGGCAACCCTGAAAAGAAAAAGCTTTTTTCGGAGGAAGCATCGGTATTAAAGCGTGCGAGCCGGATAGCGCCACCCAATGCCGGAAGTGCAGAAACCAACATACCAACAACACCCAGCGTGTGTAAGTCGAAGGCATACACCAAGAAGGCGGGAGCAGCACCAAAAGAAATCACATCGGCTAATGAATCCAACTCGATACCAAATTCGCTGGTGGCGTTGGCCATTCGGGCTACCATGCCGTCAAATAAATCAAACAAGCCTGCAATGATGATTAGCCAACAAGCTGCCAATAGGTTGTCTTCGTGTATCTGCACAATGGCCAAAAAACCGCAAAAGAGGTTTAGAAGCGTAAGGGAAGAGGGTGCCACGGTTCGTGGAATTTGTTTACGTGGCCGGCCAGAGCGGTTTTCTCGATAGATTATAATCCGTTCCCGTAGCTGCGGTTTTTTTCTCGTTGTTTGAAAACGGCGTCGAAAGCGGCTTTGTGGCATAACGTACTCCGGTTATTGAGGGATACGGCCTAAGATGGTGGTTCCGGCATAAACCTGCTGGCCCATTTGAACCTCCACCTTCACATCTATTGGCATCAAAATGTCCATCCTCGAACCAAATTTAACGATCCCAAAACGTTCACCTGCTTCTACATGATCGCCCGGTCGGATGTGATATTCAATGCGGCGTGCCACAAAACCTGCAATTTGTTTAAATAAGAACTTGCGTCCACTTGGGTGTAAAACCCCGATTTGGGATCGTTCGTTGCGTTCACTGGCTTTAGGCTCCCAAGCCACCAAGTACTCGCCGGGGACATATTGATCAAACTCAACAAGCCCTTTTACAGGTGAACGGTTTACATGTACGTCTAAGGGAGACAGAAAAATAGAAATTTGGCGGGCTTCGCTTTTAAGATAGAGAGGTTCGTGTACGATTTCGTTCACCACGATTTTACCATCGGCTGGGGATATTAATAAATGCCCGTTTTTGGCTTCCTCCGGAGAGACTCGTTTCGGATCGCGGAAGAAATATAGGGTAAACAAAATGGAAAAAAGGGCTAACCCATAAAAAAAAGCGCCCACTACACCGCCAAGCCCTATTCCGGCCAGTGTTAATAGCAGGGCCAATACACACGAACTGGCAATAATGCCATATCCTTCTTTTGCAAACATGTCTAATATTAGATGATTAAGGTAAGTTGATCCTAATTTAAGTTTGTTTGATGAATCATATTGGGAATTTTGGGCAAGTTGAGGAAATAAGTTTGTGTTGTGCCATAGGCCTGCTTTTGAGAAATTGTCAAGGTGTTTGGTAGGATCGAATTTGACGTAAGTCCCTTCTTTTTGTACCTTAAAATAAATGGAATAAAACAATCCTTACCTTTTTATTTATGATGATCTTAATGCAAAAACAGTCCATTCTCGTTTTCTTCCTTTTGGGCGTCTTTATGGCGTGCACGCCCAAAAAAACGCCTACTCACCCGGAGGATGGTGTGGCGGTGGCCTGTGGAAAAACCTTTACGGGCAAAGTTGGTGATCTATTCTCGCTGAGTTTGAGCGCAAATCCTTCTACTGGCTATGCGTGGTATCCAACCGAAGACAGCAAAGCCGTGGCCGTTCAAGTGAACGACGGTGTTTTTAAGTCTTCGAATACGGATCCTATGGTGGTTGGCGCAGGTGGGATCCAAACCCTCCCCTTTAAAGTGGTTAAAGCGGGTCAGTTGGTAGTGGAATACCGTCGGAGTTGGGAAAAAGGGGTTGAGCCAGCACAAACCTGTCGGATAACCGTCAATGTGCCTTGATGTGATGCACACAAGCATCGGTTTGTCTCTTTGGCGCATTCGGGTGAATGCACGCTTTTAGGTTGAACTTCATTTCCCTGTTAGGCTTAATCCATCCAATAACGAAGCTAAGTTTTGGGTAAGGTGTTGACGGGTGAAGTTTTGCGGATATGGTCTGACTGATGGTTTATCCGGATCCGATAATAGCGCTTCTATACGGTTGCGAATAGTAGCAATATCTTGGTGGGAAATCATTTCTCCGGCGCCTGCTTCTTTTAAAACCTTTGCTGCATCGCCATTTGGCGGCCCTATGGCCAGAATGGGTTTTCCTGTGGCCAAATATTCAAACAATTTGCCGGTTAAAATTCCTTCGGTTCCCGGATTTTCTTCGACGACAAGAAGCAAGGCATCTGCGGCTTGCATTCGTAACAACGCCTCTTCATGGGGCACATAGGGTTCTTGTATCCATAAATCTTCTATGTGTTTTCTGTGTATATCGGCCACTACCCGTTCGTCTGTCCTGCCCGTAAATTGCAATCGAATGTGTGGCCAGTCTTTTCGTGCCTCCGCGATGGCCTGCCATAATCCACTGGGGTTTACAAATAAACTCCCCACGTAGCAAAAAGTGAAATGTTCTTTTTGGGAATGGATATCTGGTGGAGCTGGGAAATCATTTGGATCAAAACCGTTCCATAGCAGGTGCATCTTTTCCGGTTGTTGCATCCGTTCTTGCATTTGTCTAAGATAATAAGGAGATACAATAGTAACTAAATCTGCCTCATTTAGTATTTTTCTTTCAAGCCTAGCGTCCCACCATTTCGCTAAATGGGTATGGGGAAGCATGTGGTAATAGCTGATGCCCGTCCATGGGTCCCGAAAGTCAGCCAGCCATGGAATGCCCGTTTCTTGGTGCAATTTCAGCCCAATAAGGTGTGTAGAATGCGGGGGCGACGTGGTTATGATGGCGTCGAAAGGTCGCGATTGGATCAGCTTTACGGCTTTTTGGAGGGCTGGCCGGTTCCATCCAATTCGGGCATCAGGAATAAAAAGGTTGGCACGTAGCCACTGCATGAGTTGTTCTTTTGTGGTTGTTGCTTCGTGAAGTGTCCCCACGGTTACGGATTGGTCTTTTCTTCCGGTGAGGCGTGTGTATAGGTCGAGCGGGTTGAAGGCGCGTGTTCGGTGTATTTCTACCTCCGGAGGCACTTCGGCCATTAGAGATGTATCTATGGCGGGAAAAGCTGCATAAGCGGGATCAACGGTAAGCACGGTCGGCATCCACCCATATGTGGGCAGATATCGGATGAATTTCAGGCTACGCTGAACGCCAGGCCCGCCAGAAGGCGGGAAGTAATACGCGATAAAAAGGACTTGCTTCATGCGCGCTATTCAAACAACGTCCCTACCTTAAAAGTGGTTTTTTTTACGGGCGTTTCAAGATCTGGGGGAACGGTGTGTGTGATGGTTGTGCTGTCCTTGATTTTAGGTGATTGTATAGAATTTGGAGACGAGGATGGCTTTCCACCTGATTTGGTTTTAAGGTTCAGTTGTGCAGCACCATTTTGCTGATTAGGTTGGAAGATATTGCCTGTCGGATCGGGTGAAAACCAGCGTTCTATCATGGGACGGTAGTCTGGCTGGGTTTTATGGACAAATTCATTGGTAGTTGCTTTGTAGAAATAATCTTGTTCCCAGTCCTTGTGGTTTCTGGCAATGGCGTCTATAGCATCACACACATAATGGATCTCGGCATTGGTCATCGTGGGGTGTAAAGAAAGGCGAATCCAGCCCATTTTGGCAGAAAGATCACCCTGGTCTATGCGGGAAGTCATCTGATGGGATACCTCAGGGGCCACATGTAACAGATAATGTCCATAAGTTCCTGCACAAGAACACCCGCCACGCACCTGAATGCCGAAGCGGTCGTTAAGGAGTTGTACCACCAAGTTGTAGTGAATGGGTGGTAATAAAAAGGATAGCGCGCCGAGCCGACTGGTATGGGCATCTGCCAGAAGATATACCCCAGGAATTTTGCGAAGTCTTTCAAAAGCGATACCTAAAAGTTCGTGCTCCCGATTCCGGATATTGTCGGTCCCCATTTCTTCTTTCAGTAGGACGACAAGGGCGGCACGCATAGCCTGAAGAAAGCCTGGGGTTCCACCATCTTCTCGCGCTTCGATGTCATCGAAATAGCGATGTTCGCCCCAAGGATTGGTCCATGCCACGGTACCTCCTCCAGGCTGATCCGGTACATGAGAACGGTAAAGTTGACCATTAAATACCAAAACGCCGGGTGTTCCAGGTCCTCCAAGGAATTTATGTGGTGAAAACATGATGGCGTCTAAGGCTTCCATCGGATCTTCCGGATGCATGTTAATGTCCACGTAAGGGGCACTCATAGCGAAATCCACAAAACACACACCACCATGCTCATGCATGATCCGTGCCAGCTCGTGATAGGGTGTTTCTATGCCCGTAACATTGGAACAGGCCGAGAAGGCGCCAATCTTGAGTTTGCGTTCTTTAAACTTGGTGAGCGCATACCGCAATTGGTCTGGATTAACCAAGCCCCGCTCGCATGGTTCGAGACATACAACATCCACCAGACACTCTAACCAAGAAGTTTGGTTGGAATGGTGTTCCATATGGGTAATAAATACCACTGGCCGATCTTGTGGATGGATCTGAACCGCTTGGTTGAGTGGATCGGGGACACGCAGTCCGAGTATGCGTTGAAACTTATTGATAACACCTGTCATTCCGGTTCCACTTAGGATTAAGGCGTCATTTGGGCCAGCGTTGACATGTTTTTTGATGATGTGCTGGGCCTTATGATAGGCCATTGTCATGAGGGAGCCTGTGATACTGGTTTCGGTATGGGTATTGGCAACGAATGGCCCGAATTGTTCCACCATTTTACGCTCAATAGGGCCATATAGGCGGCCACTGGCAATCCAGTCTGCATAGACTATTTTTTTACGCCCATATGGAGATTCGAACATCTGGTCTATCCCTATAATGTTTCGTCGAAAGCGCATAAAATATTTTTCTAAAGGGGTTTGCGCCTCGGTGGTTGCACCGAGCATATTGGCCAATTCGTTCATTGTAGTGTTTTATTTGAGGGCTGGAGGTGTTTAGTAAGATACAAAATCTTGTCTTATTGTTTATCAGACCGTTGCAAATAGTTCGGCCCTACTTGTCTTAGGAAAAAGAAAACAAACCTGTAGCATCAAGATCGCATTGAGCAACCGCTTTTTTTACTGTGCTATTGGGAGCGTCCCTCTACCCGTGGAGGGCTTCTTACGAGGGAATATTTTCCGTTCTTTTTGTTTGACGATTCTGTATCTTGAAAATATTTAGACATCAATCCTTGAAGTGATGATTCATAAATGGCTTTTTCTTGTATCTAAATGGGTGTTAGGCATCTTCTTGACCTACGCGCTGGTACTAAGTACACTCGTTCAAATGTATCCGCAGAAGAGCCGAAAACTGGGAGATATGTATCTGGAACGTCCCAAAAATGGTCCGGAGAAGGTTGTGATTGGCCGAAAAATTGATGAAGATATAAAGAATATTATATCTTTAACGGAAGAGGAAGCGCGGGTAGTGGGCCAACTGATTCGGTACGAACTGCCAGATACCAAGACGTTCCTCAATATTGATCCGAGCGGAAATATCATCTTGGGTATATATGTCCCCTATCTGATTATAATGTGCCTGTTGGTCTTATACGCTTACGATCGTCGAAAATCAAAAGCTGAACTTCAACTACGTCTGATTCTTCTGCACGAACTTGAAGAACGCTTCAGGATACGCGGGAGTAATTTACACGATGTGGTCATCAACCCTATGAAACGGTTTGCCGAGGAATTACCTCATACATTAATGAAACACATCACAAGGGTGATTCCGGATGAGGACGAAGCTTTAGAAGTAGCCGTACAACTCCATGAACCCCTCAAAGGTCTGTCGGAGCGGGTAAACTTGATGGCAGGTCTGGCGCATGATATTTATCGGGATATAGCCCCCCCCATTCATCTGATTGGACTAAAAAACACCATTCAAGCGTACCTCGGCGAAGTCCAAAAGCATCATTCCACGTTGACAATAGAAACGGAATTGGAAGCAACCCCTTATTTAGAAGGCAATCTTGGTATCCAATTGTTCCGTATGGTGCAGGAAGCAATCGGTAATGCATTGCTACACGGGAAAGCGTCTAAGATTCAGGTAGAGCTATTGGAACACGGTGGGTATGCTTTTCTGACCGTCCAAGACAATGGTTGCGGCTTTGATGTGCCCAGTGATTTTAATGCTCTGGTTAGAAGCAAACACACCGGACTTGCCAATATGAAATACCGCGCCGAGGGGATTGGTGCACGGCTGTTGGTCACGTCTCGACCTAACGAAGGCACCCGTATAGAAATACGGCTACCAGCTCCTCGAAATACAGAGAAGTGGCTGTCATGAAAAAAAAACGCATTGAAGTGATTATTGCCGACGACGGTTCCTTCTTGGAAACCTGTAGTCGCTACTTCGACGGTACGGAAATACAGGTGGTTGCTACAGCCACTTCGGCGGAAGAAGCCGTGATGCAAGCCATTGTTCATCAGTATCGGGCGGATATTTTGATTCTGGACGTGGACTTGGGCGTAGGCCGCTATGCCACCGATGTATTGCGCGAACTAAGAAAACGCAGTATTCGCATTAAAACATTAATTATTTCTGGTTTGGTACATGAAGTGGCATACGTACTCCCCTTTAAAGGTTTGGTGGAAGGCATTCTACATAAAAATGAAGACAAGGCCCTCATTAGAAAAGCGGTAAGGGGAATTGCTTCCGGACAAACCGGCTTTTATTCCCCTGAGTGCGCAGATATTTTGGTCAATAGGGATTTTAGCAAATTCTATTCACTTTCCGAAGACGAAATAGAGGTGCTTTATCTCTTAACAAAAGGCTATACAAATACCAGCCGATTGGCTGGGTTTTTTGCGGCAAAACATATGGCATTGAGGGATGATGACTTATTGGCCAATATTCGACGCACCAAATATTTGTTTCAGGAAGATGTTCCTGCCTCCAAAACAAAAGACAAAAGTGTAAGCGAGTACATCAAGCAGTTTGTACAATCGGAAGAAGGTAGAAGTCAGAAGTTTGCACTCGATCTGGGGGTCATCCGTAAGCCCATCCTGCAAGAGGATGGAAAAGTGCGGTATGAAAGAACCACTGGTGCTCATTTGTCTTTCGAGGAACAGCTAACCCTATTATTAAAACGGGAAGAAGGACGGGTTAGACGAGACATTCTGCCAAGAATATTTTCGGAATTAGAAATTGAATCTACTATAGAAGCACTGCTTTGGGCGCAAAAATGGGATCTACCTAAATACTATGATTTATCCCATGTATGAAAACCCGAAGCAAAACACAAACTACATCCTTTAAAAAACCTTGCCCGGTATGAACAAATTTATTTACCCCAAACACTTGTCTTGGATTGTACTCTTTGCATTAGCAGGGTGCGACCAAACATCGCCTCCGTCTTTATTAGACGAAGCGCCAATCAATAATAGGTTGTTATACACCAATTTGCCTGCTAAGTTTTCTGTACTACCGCTTAATACCACCCTGCGACTTTCTAAAAAAACTTCATTAGAGTTTCCGATGGTCATTTCAAAAGACCAAGCAAATGCAACAGATCCTGCATTTGGTGTGGTTTTTGTCTCGGATGGCACGATAAGCAACCCACATCTTGAGTTGATAGACCCATTGGAAAATATTCAGGTGGGAGAGAAGTTGAGTAGTTATGAAGCCGATGGTCCTACTCGTCAGGTCTCCAAAGTGACCGTTGCTCGGAACGAAAATGGCTTTACCACCCAAGCGCTGTTTTATGATAATCCGTATTTGCCCGAGGCCAATACCGCCACGCAAGTATTGGTGGCCTTTTATGACGAAAATGCCTTGACAGAGGAGGCACAATATTTCAGGCTATTCAATCGGACACAATTGGCCAATGGGATCACTGACCTACCAAGTTCTCCCTTGGGGCAGTGCCTCGGAAATACAGAACAGATTCAGCGTTGTGAACAAACAACAGCCACAAGGTCGCTAAAAAATAAAGGACGATCGGGATCAGCCTTATCTGAAGCACCGATTTGCCTCCCGGCTTCTATTGGGAGCGGGGGGATCAATTATTATTGCTTTGGTGGTGGAAGTTCGGTCTTGTCTAAGTCGGCGTCCATACAAAATGCAAATGCTCATGTGCGGTTGGATTTTCACTTGGTTCTTGATTCTCAGAATCCTTTATCATTCACCCAGCCAGAGAGAATGATTGCAGCCTATGTGATGGAGGGAAACACGGCTTTTGGACTTGCGGGGTACAAACGCCCGCCTTCGCAATTTACAACACCATTTACCGTGGAGGTAAACCAATTCCAGCAAACTTCAGGACTAACCATCAACTAAGTATAAAAAAACATCTCTTATAACCTACATTTCTTTGTATGTTACCTGCCAAAAGCCATGCCCTCCCAGGGTGTGGCTTTTATTTTATCCGTGTTTGAACGATGATTTGTGTTAGCTCTTTCATCTGCAATAGGGGAATTTGCCAAATGGATTGTACGGGATCATAATGACCTTTAAGTGGAATGGCCTTAATAAATTCTTGTTGTATGGGGATGGGGATTTTTATCCGAATATCCTTTGCAGCGTCTGGTCCTTGATTTTCCAGCGCCAAGTTAGTCCAGATCGTATATCCGGGTTGCATATCCTGTGTTTCTGTTCCGTCCGGTTTAAAAACCTGTACAGTATGTTTCACCTGAACTTGAGATACAAAGGGCCGGAAGCCTGCATCTAAGCGAATAACTTCCTTTGGGCATCCGGAAAGGAAAATACGCATTTCCGGAAATCCCTGTTCATTGTCTGGGGGCGGTGCGGCATCCGAGTTAAGGTCAGGGGATGTGGCCTCAATTTCGGTTAGCCGTACATTTGCCAAAGGCCCTTTAAAGTCTGCCACTTCGTTGAGGATAATTTTTAAGGGCTTGAATTTTGTGAAATCGGATAACGTAAAGCGATATTGCCCATACCCGTCGGTGCGTTGTATATCCAATAATTTTTGGTCGTCCCAAAGTTGTAAGGTAAGAGACGGGAAGCCGGATTCATCAGGATCCTGAAGGTGGTTAAAATTGGTATCTTCCCAGACCCGCCCCATTATTTGTATTGGTTTGGTGCAGCGGGTGTTGGCCTCTAAAATCGGTACTGAAAAATACACCAAGTGGTCTTGTGCGTGGGTGCGGGGTACACCAATCAAATAGGGTAGAGAAAACGGACAGTGTGCTATATAGAAAAAAATTTTTGTTCATGATTGTGTGTGTTCCAAAGCCAAGCGATCTGCTTTTTTGAGAGAGGCCACTACCAAGCTATAAGAATGATCTATTAGTTCGAGTACCAAAGAGACGGGCAAGCGCCCATCCACTGTGAGGGTATTCCAATGCTGCTTGCTCATATGGTAGCCGGGCGCAATTGCATCATATTGGGCACGAAGTTCTAACGCCCGTGCTGGATCACATTTCAGGCTGATACGTGTGGGTGTCTCGTCTAAGGGGAGCAAGGCAAAAATCTTTCCCATTACCTTCATCACCAATACGTCTTCACCGAAGGGAAACGTCTCAGTAGCCCCATTTTTTTGAATCAGATAATCGTATAAGGTTGCAAATGAATTCATTAGGATGAAAATTAAGTGTACCAACACTGCTTACGGCAAGGGTTGTAAACCCTAAAAATAGGCCTGTTGTTGCGCATTTCAAAAAATCTTTTTCAATTTCTATATCCTTGAAATTATTGCGTTTGGTAAGTTCAAGTTGGCGCTTGGGCAAGGATAATAACTTTTGGTGGGAAAATTTATTTGGTTTCCTAAAGTGTAGCGCTTAGATTAGTTGATTATGAGAAAAACACCATTCAAACTGGGCGCCGTGGTCTTGTTATTGCTCTTTCTGGGCGGTGGCTTGGCGGCGCCGTGGGTTCATCTCGTACACCATCATTCAGACTTTTTCTGTCACGAACATCCTCAGCACAAAGACCACGAGAGTGGATCAGATGATTGTTCGCTGTGTGATGCGATCAAATACCAGACGGCGCTGCCGAATATCAGCCTAAAGATCGTACCGCAGTTAGAGGCGGTGGCGATTGCGCGTTATTTCACCTCCCAAACATTGCCGTTTCGTTTAGAATTCTTTTCTCGGCCCTCTCGTGCTCCTCCCGTAGGCTAATAACCCTTCCTTTTCCCAAGTTGAATCGTTTTCCCCAATGAACCTTAAATGGCTCGTTGTGGGTGGCGGTGATACATTCTTGTCTTATTCCTTAATGAACCACGTGCCGATGGCTTTTTGGGTAATCGGGGTGATAGACCTACGCGAAGTGTCATTGGTGATGTGGGTACATTACACAAATTATGCCCTTTTGGTGTTTGCCGAGTCTTGTAATGCGTTTTCAGGAGCAACAAACCGCCTTTAACGTGATTTACTTAAAAGAATTATAAACCATGATTAGAAACAAACTTCCAGTAACGGTACTCTCCGGTTACCTTGGCTCCGGAAAAACAACCTTATTAAACCATATCCTTCATAATACACAGGGCAAGAAGATAGCCGTCATCGTCAATGACATGAGCGAGGTCAATATTGACGCCGCGCTTGTTCGGAATGATGAAGAAACCATTACCCGTACCGATGCCAGCTTGGTGGAAATGACCAATGGTTGTATTTGTTGCACCCTTCGTGAAGACTTGTTGGTGGAAATTCGGAAATTAGCCCTGCAAAATAAGTTTGAATACCTTGTAATTGAAAGTTCTGGCATTTCGGAACCCATGCCTGTAGCCGTAACCTTTGCCTTCGAGGATGAAAATGGCCAAAGTCTGTCTTCCTTTGCACGCTTAGATACTATGGTGACGGTGGTGGATGCCCATAACTTTCTCGGAGACTTTAATTCTGCCCAAACCCTCAAACAATTGGGACAAGAGGTTGGAGAAGGAGATGAACGCACCTTAGTGGACTTGCTAACCGACCAAATCGAGTTTGCAAACGTTATTATTCTGAATAAAACCGATACCGTAACGGCCTCGGATGTCCACTATCTGAAAAGTATTTTACGAACCTTAAATCCTGATGCGAAAATCATTGTTTCGACATATGGCAGTGTTGACTTAGAGGGCGTGTTGAATACGCAACTATTCGACATGGAAAAAGCCGAGCAATCCGCCGGATGGGCCAAAGAATTGGCTGGGGAACACATTCCAGAAACCGAAGAGTACGGCATCTCGAGTTTTGTTTATCGCGCACGCCGCCCTTTCCATCCAAAGCGATTTTTCGACTTCTTTAATGGGAGTTGGAAGGGTGTGATTCGGGCAAAAGGCTTTTTTTGGTTGGCGACACGCCATGCGGATGTACTTTCCCTCTCGCAGGCAGGCAGAATACGAAATTGGGAAACTGCTGGTTATTGGTGGGCTGCGGTCCCCAAAGAACGACTACCCAATACACCAGATTTCCGACAATATCTACGCACGATTTGGGATAAAAAAGTGGGAGATCGGAGACAAGAACTGGTTTTTATTGGCCAAAAAATGGACGAAAAAAGGTTCCGTACTCTATTGGATACCTGCCTAATCACGGACAAAGAGTTGATTGAGCACATGACCAACCAAAAGCCATTAGAAGACCCTTGGCCCATTCAATAATTTTTTAGGTTTTCCCCACATGTTTGCCCTCGTGTTGCTTTTTTGGGATTGTGCGGCACGGGGGCAAGGGGAATAAGGTTGTCTAATAACGCAAACAAGATTTTATGTCACACATCAATAAGTCCTTTTTATGGCTCATTGCGGGTCTTGTACTTATACTCGGCGGGTGTACGCATCTCAAATCCGTCCATCAAGTGGAGACTTGTAATGACTTTTCTGAATGGCCGCTTTTGGAGCAAAAGGTGGCCCAGCGCATCTTGCTGCATGGTTTAGACCACGAGGCCCTTTATACACTGGCTACAGACCTCAAGCCGATGAGTACCATTCATGACTTTTCGTATCATACCGACTCGCTCCAGGCGGCCATTCCACAACTAACTTTGTGGGCCAATATCGGAGCGAAGCTATCCTGCAACGGAAAAAAAGTGGTTCTTATGCCTTTTAAAAATGAATTTGATGGCCGAAAATATTTGGAGCTATTGGCACTAGATATTAAGCGTGTTCAAAAAGAAATACGCCGCCACCCACTGTTTTGGGCAAAATTAGGTATCACGGAAACCACGCCCGTCGAGCTTGTCCCACTTTTGGTAGAGTCTGCTGCTAAATATGATCGTTGGCGCGGCTTTGGGTACCTGTTTGGTTACCCCGATTATGCGGTGGACTTTTTTGTGCAAGCAGGACAAGAGCAAGACAGTACTAAACAATTTGTGAAACGAGACTTTTTCCAAATCCCGGTGTTTGCCGCCGACAAAGGCCATTTTACCTATGCTATGCCCAAGGGCCACACGCCCGATGCTACCGACTCTACCCGGTACATCGCTGCGAAGAATATATTGGGACGATACCGCCTGCAACGCATGAAACACCTCCGACCAGCAAACGACAATGCCAGTCAGTTGCTCTCAATACTCCAAAAAAACGGTAACTAAGCCATGACAAACGGTTTGAATACCATACCTGTTTGGGTGAAATCGTTGGTTACCGGACTGATGATAGTTGCTATTACTTCTTTGGTGATGGTCACCAATATGCAAAAAAAACGCCATACCAATGATGAGATTTGGAAAATTTTGCTTAAAACCGAATATGACCTAAAAACCTACCGACCCACTTTTTCTCCTGAACACCAGAAATTAGAAAACAAAACCATTACCCTACGGGGATATTTGGTTCCGATCGAATTGGCGTTTTCTACCCATCATTTTGGCCTCACACCGGACCCCTCGGACTGTCAGTTTTGTGTGGGCGTTGGACCTGAAAAAATGATAGAATTGAACTTGGATCGCAAAATTCGCTATACCGACCAACCCGTAGAAGTACAAGGTACGTTTAGGCTATTGCCAAACTCGGAGTTATTGCTGTTTTATCGTTTAGACCATACCTCTATTCGTAACGTTGACCGATGACTCAGGTTGGATAAAATGAAAATTAAGCTATTTGGACATGGAATTGGGAGGGACTTTTCTGAGGGCGCACCATAAGGCTGAGATGAAAAAATAGTAACATACAAAGGCGGAATCTTTCATACCCATCCAACTGACTATATAAAATAAGCGGTACTTGCAAATTGGTTTGGGGATGGCTCTTCCAATTTATGAAAGGGGAAAGTTAATCTTGAAGGATGGAATTTATTACAGAAAATCAGAAGATACTATTCCAACCAGTAGAGCATTACTAGGGGGACTCCATGATTGCTATTGGGAAAAAATGAATCTATATCGGTTGAGTTGGATAGTTTTGAATTTTGGTATAAGTTTATAAATTCTGGTAAATTAGATGGGCTAAAGGGTCATAATGTGTCGTATTTAACATGAATAATGCGGAATCAGCGTCTCAAGAATGCCAAAAAGTTTGTTTCGGAGGCTTCGGCAGGCATCAACTATGAATACTATCGATTCTCTTTCCCTTTTTGTGGTATATGAGGGCATTGTTTTCCTATTAATAATAGTGGAACAGAAGCAGGTCTAAGTGCAAGGCCTTCATCGGTACCTTTACCTTGAAAGTGGATCTCATTAGTGGGGGTAGGGTTTTTGTTGGACCTTACCCCATATTTTCATGATGGGGCCTCGTGTCATTTCCACCATTGAGCCAGCAAAAAGGCCACACCATCTTGTAAAAAGTGTAGCCTATTGCATAGAAAATGGATGTTTTAGACCTCCGAGGTGTCCTCTAAAGTGGATTCTGTTTTTTCTGGCGTTGGTGCTTCTTCTTCTTCCTCGTCCACTTCTTTTTCTTTCACCTTTTTGTGTTTCTTTGCGGGATCTTTGCCATAATCCAAGATATAGCCATCCTCACGCACCAGAATTTCGCGTTCACCTTTTCCGGTAATCAGGTCAATTTCGTATTGCACATCGCCATTGGAGTACAAGACGCGCTCTACCGAGTGAATAATTGCACCCGGGAACTCGGCCTCGATGTGGTTACGGATGCCTTCCGGTAGGGCTTCGGTACGCATATAAATTTCGGAGAGCAAGTGGTGGCCCGTTACCGTAATTTCTACTTCGTAAGAAAAACCATCTTGCTCGAAGGAGGCTTCATAAATTTTATGGGGGACTTCCCAAGACCACGAAACGCGGCTGACGTCCACTTTTGGAAAAACTTTTTTGAATGCCCGCAAGATTTCGGCGGGAACGACCAATGAAGAATGTGCCATGTGTCTTTTAGGATAGATGAGGTTGTAGGTCAAAAAATTTGTCCCTAAAGTAAGAACTTATAGACACATGTGCAAGATGTGTGTGGGTTGTCGGAGGCGTTTAATATAAATGTAATCCCAATGCACGTACAGTCTCCATATCAACTTCACGTTTGCCATTCTCACGTATGGCCACACCAAAGCCTTCGGAGTAGTCCCACATGGTCCATGGAATTTGATAACGCTCTAAAATAATGCGTACATCTCGGATCCAGTTCAGTCGGTCTTGTGGTAGCGCAACCAAGCGATATACGCCAAACTCAGCACAGATTACTGGAACCCGAAATCGTTGACCCCACAAAAAAGGTTTGGCCAAACGGGCTTGTAGTTGCGAACGATCCCACTTTTCGGCGGCATAAGCACGGGCAAGTGGTTGGGCAATCACTGGAAGCTGTGGTAAAAGTTGGTTCATCCGTTTGGCATCAAATGGATACGGAATTTCCCGCAAATAAGGCCATGCTTCTACGGCCCATGTGGCGCCTTGATGGGTGAAGGTGCCCGGTTCGTAAAAATGAAACGCATATACCACATTGGGGTCGTCCACGGGTTGTAGTAAGTTTAGTTGATCCAGACTGGAAAACATGTCTCCGACCGCCACGAGTGTGTGCTTGGGTGCGCCTGACCGAATGGCTAAAAGTAACTGATTTTGAAAAACTTGCCACCCACGTGAGTCGTTCATTACAGGTTCGTTGAGTGGCTCTAAGAACAAAAATTCAGGATTGGTATCGGATACTTTAATCGCCAAAGCGTGCCAAAGTTGTGTAAAGACTGTACGAAACGTGGGTTCGGTCTCCAATCGTTTTTTGAATGTAGTACTGCCGTGCATCTCCAGCGTCACGGCCAAGCCCTTCTCCATCATCATCTCCAAAGCCCGCCGAACCTCACGCCAATTGGATTCCACGAGGTTTTCGGGTTGCTGCTCGTTCAAAAGCAACATCGGGTCTACGGGAAAGCGAACGTGCCGAAATCCGAGTGCCGAGATGGTCTGAAAGTCTTCTTCTGTCATAAACGTGCGCATTCGCTCTGTTGTAATGCTGGTTTGCGCAAACCAATGGCTTAGGTTAACCCCACGGTTCATGCGTGCTAAACGCTCCTTAGACACCTTCGAAGCCGGACCAATATCCACCTCCATCGGGTTATCGCAAGAAGGAAGTAACCACAGCACAAGTATCCACAAAACCCGGTAGTGCCAATACTTGATGGAGAAAATCATAAGCAAGGAGGTTGATTGGTAGGAATTTGTTGCAAACTTCTGTCGCTTATTTATGTTCGTCTTGAAGTATGAAGTCTCTGTTTGTGTGAGGAGTAGAAGTACTTATTTTCTAAACTAAATAAAATATCAGTTGCCAAGTTTACTTTGTATTTTAATTGGATCTTTGTTTATTATCTTCCCTCATTTATTCTATTGGGTGCATTTCAAAATTTCCTCAATTATCCGGTAAACACATCTTTCACATTTTTTATGCCGACCAGATGGGCTCGCGTATGATGCTTGTCCTCTACGGGCTCTATTATGATGTCGCTCCTACGGAGTTATTCTCAACGATAGGCAAAGATTCTCTTTCACATACTGCCTGATTTAAGTGTAGCATATGTATATTGATATTTTTGAAATGCAACCTATTCTATTTATGTTATTTAGTTCTTTTATTTGATTTTTTGTGATAAATTTATTCTTGTCAATTCTCGTTCTATTTTATAGGTTATAGACTACGGGTCTGATGTTATACTTCGTACCATAGTGTAATTGTGTATTCTTTTCTATGAGGTAGTGGTTAAGGTGGATTGAAGTTGGGTTGTGAAAAATATCAGGCATGCCTACTCAGCTACGTCCGCTTTTAAGGGGCATCCAATATGGCTGCTTTCCCAAGGCTCAATCATTTTGGGTTTGCTCTTCAAATTTTCGGTTTTGGAAGAGTGCCCATAGAATTGGAAGGGTGGTAACGATTACCACAAAAAAGGCCACCACATTGGTTACAGGCCGGTCGCGAGGCTTGGTGAGTTGACTAAAGATCCAGATTGGCAAGGTGGCCTGTTGTCCGGCGGTGAACGTGGTGACAATCACCTCATCGAATGATAAGGCGAAGGCCAGCATCCCACCCGCTACCAAAGCAGAGGAGATATTGGGAAAGACCACATATCGAAAAGTTTGCCAACCATCCGCGCCTAAGTCCATCGAGGCTTCTACCAACGACGGATTGGAGCGTCGGAACCGTGCCAAGACATTGTTATACACCACCACCACACAAAACGTAGCATGACCAATAACGATCGTCCAGAAATTAAAGGTCATACCCGCCTCGCCCATTGCTGCCCGAAGGGCAATACCCGTCACGATGCCGGGGAGGGCAATCGGTAGGACGAGCAGGAACGAGACGGCTTCTCGTCCAAAGAAGTGGCTTTGGTACACAGCCGCAGCCGCTAATGTACCCAAAACGAGGGCGACCAAGGTAGAAATGGCTGCTACTCGTGTCGAAAGACTTAAAGCCGCCCACATATCGGCACGGCTCCACGCCACACCAAACCACTTGAAGGTTAAGCCGGGTGGAGGAAATGTGAACGTGGAAGAATCGGTGGTGAAAGCATACAACATCACCACAAAAAAAGGAATGTGCAAGAAGGTCACTACTGCCCACATGGTAATTGCAAGGCCCAAGTTTTTGTTTTTCATGCGTTTATGCTATTTGGTGTTTAGAGTGCATCAAACGCACCAGCCTTCCGTGCGCCCAAGAGATAAAAGACCATCATCACCATCGGGAGTACGGTAAAGGCTGCGGCAAGGGGCAAATTTCCGGCAGTTCCTTGATAGCTATATACCGCCATTCCAATAAATGGGGTGGAGTCTCCAATGATAGAGGGAATGATGTAATCGCCCAGCGTAAGCGAGAAGGTGAAGATGCTTCCGGCCACCACACCCGGCAACGCCAAGGGCAAGACAATCCGGCGGAAGGTTTGCAAAGGCCGGGCACCCAAGTCCCCTGATGCATCTAATAAAGAATGTGGAATGCGTTCTAATGACGCTTGGATGGGCAAAATCATGTAGGGCAGCCAAATATAGGTAAAAACCAGAAACAAGCCAAAATTGGACACCGAAAGCGAGGCCCCGCCCACTATAGGCATGGAGAGCAGCCATTCTAATACACCGGAAAGCCCTAATTGTGCAAAAAACCAAGAAACAATGCCTTCTTTGGCGAGCATGAGTTTCCACGCATATACCCGAATGATATATGAAGACCACAATGGCAAAAGAACTGCAAAATAGAGCAAAACCTTGAGGCGTTTACCCGCATAGCGAACACTATAATAGGCCAGCGGGAAGGCAATCAGAACCGAGCCAATTGTTACCGAGAGTGCCATAACCACTGTTTTTAACACAATGGTCATATGTGCCGCCGAGAACAAATCGCGGTAGGTGAGGAACGAAAACTCGCGTACCACTTGCCCTGTAAAGCCATCGAGATAATAAAACGACTGGAACAGAAGCGCCGCCAATGATCCGAGGTAGATCATGAGCATCCAGCCCAAAGGCGGTCCCAGTAACAAGGCCAATAATACACCCGGATGGTTGTATAAATAAGTAGAAAACCGTCGGATCATGGGCTTTAATCGGCTAATTTGTTTAGGGCTTCCTTTGCCCAAATTATCTGTACAACATCACCTCTACGCTCGTCTTGGGCTTCTCTGTTTTGGTCAATCACCTGAAGCCGTAAGCCTTCGGAGGTTCGGACGGCGAAGCGGGTGAAAATGCCGAGATATACCACATCTTCTACCACGCCTTGTAGCCGATAATGGTTGGCGGGGATGGGAGTTTGCTCGTGGAGGATGTGCATTTTCTCTGGACGAACCGAGAAAGTGCTCCTTTCTCCCGTGAGTTTATGGGCAATGTCATCCGAAATCAGGTTTGATGTTCCGACAAAATTGGCGACAAATGCCGTTTGTGGGTGCTCGTAGAGGTCATGTGGTGAACCAATTTGCTCGATTTTACCTTGGTTAAATACGGCAATTTGGTCGCTTAGGGCCATCGCTTCTTCTTGGTCGTGTGTTACAAAGACAAACGTAATCCCTACTTCTTGCTGAATGGCCTTGAGTTCTATTTGCATCTGTTGACGCAACTTCAGATCTAACGCTCCTAATGGTTCATCCAAGAGCAAGATCTTCGGACGGTTGATGAGGGCGCGTGCCAATGCGATGCGTTGACGCTGCCCGCCGGAAAGTTGGTTAGGCTTGCGGCTCCCTACATCTGGCAGATGCACCAAATCCAGCATCTCTTGTACCCGTTTTTGGCGCTCGGTTTTTGGGACTTTGCGGATCATTAGCCCATATTCCACATTTTGTGCTACGGTCATGTGAGGGAAAAGGGCATAGTCCTGAAAGACGGTGTTTACGTCTCGCCCATATGGGGGGAGGTTCGTGACTTCTTGTCCAGACACCCGAATGGTGCCAGAGGTCGGGAGGTCAAAACCAGCAATCATTCGCAGACAGGTGGTTTTACCCGATCCGGAAGGTCCCAGCATCGTAAAAAAAGCACCGTCGGAGACTTGAAAGCTGGCTTCGTCCACTGCTTTGACTGTTCCAAAATGTCGGGAGACTTGCTCGAAAGAAATGGCTGGATTCATGGAAATGAGGAGGGCTAAAAAAGGCGGGCTACTCATTTGCAACCCGCCCGATTTGTTAAGTATTGGCAATCATGACGTGCTTTGTGACCTGATAATCCGACACTGCTTCCGCAGAGAGGTCTTTTCCAAATCCGGATTGCTTAAAACCGCCGTGTGGGGTCTCAGAGGTGAGCGGGATGTGGTCGTTCACCCAAACCGTTCCATACTCCAGATCGCGGACAACCCGCATGGCACGTGCCACATCTTTCGTAAAGACCGAGGCCGCCAAGCCAAAGTTCACGTCATTGGCCAAACGCACCGCTTCTTCCTCGTTTTTGAACGTATTGATTGTGAGGACTGGCCCAAATACTTCAGATTGGATGATTTCGGATTTTTGGTCTGCCTGTACAATCACCGTTGGCTCAAAGAAGAAACCATCTGCCAAAGCTTTTGGCGCACTGCCTCCCGTAAGAACTTTTGCACCCGCTGCTTTTGCTCGCTCTACAAAGCCCTGCACCCGTTCGCGCTGTACCGAAGAAATCAATGGCCCCATTTGCGTATCATCATCAAAAGGCATTCCGATCACCACGCCACGCATGGCCTCCACAACGGCCTCTTGCACGTCCTTCATCCTATCTTCGGCCACATAGATCCGGGTGGCAGCGGTGCAGTCTTGGCCCGTATTAAAGGTAGCGCCAATCGTAGCCTTTCCGGCAAAGGCTTCTACATCGGCATCATCAAACACGAGAAGGGGTGCTTTTCCGCCCAGTTCCAAATGCACCCGTTTTAGGGTGTCTGCAGCGGTTTTCATGACTTTTTTTCCGGTTCCCGTAGAACCTGTCAGGCTCACCATGCGCACATCAGGGTGTTCCACAAGCACTTGTCCCGCCTCATTACCACCTGTTATGATATTTACCACGCCCTCTGGAATACCAGCCTCGGCGATCAGTTCTGCCAAGAGTAAGGTAGAAAGGGGTGTTCCTGGTGCGGGCTTTAGAATGGTCGTACATCCGGCGGCAAGAGCTGGGCCCAATTTCCAGATAGCCATCATTAGCGGATAGTTCCAAGGGGCAATTTGTGCAACCACACCCACGGGTTCACGGCGAAACATAGACGTAAACCCATCTGTAAATTCACCAGCATGAGAGCCATGTACATCGCGAGCAGCAGCAGCAAAAAAGCGCAAATTGTCTATGGCGAACGGCAAATCTGCACCCAAGCTCACAAAACTATAAGGTTTCCCGGTGTTCTCGCTCTCGGTTTTTGCCAAACGCTCGGCGTGTTGCTCGATCAAATCCGCCAATTTCCACAGTGCATACGATCGGTCACGTGGGGGTTTTTTAGACCATCTTCCATCCTCAAATGCCGTTTTTGCTGCTTGTACGGCCCGATCTACATCCTTTGCTCCGGCATTTACAACTTGGGCAAGTTCCACGCCTGAAGTTGGATCGCTAACTGTCATCAGACTGCCATCTTCGGGATCTGTCCATGAACCGTTGATCCACAATTTATGTTGCATTTCTTTAAACTGATTGATAAATGAAGGTTGGTAAGCAAAAGCCGGGTAAACGTTAAGATCATTTACCCGGTTTGCTGTGGTGGTGTGACTATGACTTGCTGGCCATAACGGCTAAGTATTGCTTCGTCCATTCACTATAAGGAATACACTTTCCATTCGGACAATCGGGGGTCTTCCAGAAGTGAATTTTATCGAAGTTCTGAATTCCGTTCGTTTTACACCCCTCCGCACCAAGTAGTGCATTGTTATTACAGGCATCGGGAACAGCGGGAACCGAACCAAACCACGCGGCCAAGTCGCCTTGTAGTTTTTTGTTTAGGGAATGATTTAGCCACATATAGGCACAATTCGGATTGGGTGCTTTGGCGTGCATCATGCTGGTATCTGCCCATCCAGTTGCCCCTTCTATAGGGATTACACTACCAACCGTGGCTTTGGCCGCAATTAAGCCATTAACTTGGAACGGCCAAGAACCAGTTGCCACGACACCCTCGGTCTTAAAGTCATCCATTTGTACCATCGCATCGTGCCAGTACTTGTTGACCAATACACGCTGCCCTTTCAGCAAAGCAATAGCGGCATCAAACTGCGCTTGTGTCAATTCATACGGGTCCTGAATGCCAAGTGCAGGCTGATGATGTTTTAGATACAAGGCGGCGTCGGCAATATAAATAGGCCCGTCAAATGCCTGTACACGACCTTTGTTGGACTTTCCGTCTGGCAGGACCATCTCTTTAAAAACGACATCCCAACTGGTAGGTGCGGTTTTGAAGACATTCGTATTGTACATCAAAACATTGGATCCCCATTGATAGGGAACGCCATAATGGACACCATCCACCGTATGCCATGCGGCATTTTGCAGGCGACTATCCACCGATCCCCAATCTTTGATTAGGTTAATATTGATTGGTTGAACCATGCCACCTCGGATAAGTCGCATCGAAGCATCGCCAGAAGCGGTTACAATGTCAAACCCACCTTGATTCATGAGTGTCACCATTTCGTCGGAAGTGGCTGCGGTTTTAACCGCTACTTTACAGCCAGATTCTTTCTCAAAAGACGTTACCCAGTCGTAGTTTTTATCGGTTTCTCCCCGCTCAATATATCCCGCCCATGCTATAATTGAAATTTTGCCTTCGCCTTTGCCAATGCTTTCCATCGCTTTGGTGTCGTTATTACCCGTAGGGGTATCGTTTTTTTCGCTACCGCCACCACAGGCCGAGAGCATCATGCCCAGAAATAGACCCAATGGAATGGATAAAAACGGAAATAGTTTACGCATGCTATGACCTCCAAAATGATAAGATAAGTGAGCCGGACGTGTAGGATGCCGGCTTTTGTAAACGTTTCCAAGATAAGTCATTATGCAGGGGACAAACAATAGCGAAGAGAAGGTGAAGGTGCATCTTTTTAAATTCAGTAGGCGGATCTGTGTTAATTTGATAATGAAATGTTGCTGTTGTTGAAATAAACGTAATCTCGGAGATAACTTCTTTCCGAATTGTTTCTCCTAAGTATCTTCCATGTCTCGAAAAGAACCCCGAGCCGGGGTATGATCTGCTGGAGTGATCGACGGCGAAAAAGGAGTTTTGGTGGTATTTCCTTACGGTAGGTGATGTGGGATAAACCGGACGTTTCGCAGCGCAATTTTGGACAGGTCCTTCTAAGTACGGCAAAAGGGCTAGAGTCTCCTCGTAGCCCTTTTACAAACAACATAATGATGGGATAGTGCAATGGCTATTACACAACAAATTTACGATGTACAAAAGTTAAAAAACAATCGTAAAAGAACAATAAATAAGCCCAGTCGTTTAAAAAACCGGGCTTAGAAGTCATTTTATCGTAATTAAGCAGCAAATGCGAAACGGTTCTCGATGGAAAAGTCCTGAGATACGGGGATCCGTTGTGCTTCTACATGCTGAACAAAAGCATCGAGATCTGCACTACAGAGTCCAAGAACCACTGGATGATGTTCGGTCACCAATAGTGCGTATTGTTGTTCTGTACCATTGATGACAGGCATGGTAGCTTTGTAGCGGCGGTAGTGGCGATGGAAGAGGTCCGCAGAAATAATCTTTACTTGCTGAATTTCGTCGTAACCAATAGCTGTCCGCAAATCGCCACTTTGAATGTTTACAGATGAGGACGTGCAGGTAATGGTGACTACAGGCTTAAACCCGACTACACAACCAAAAAGGAAGGTAACAATGAAAGAAAGTTGTACAAGCCAATAGGTAATGGCCACGTCGCCTTGCGGGTTTGCCAAAACTTCCTCTCGGATAAACGCCCAAGCAAATTGGTTGGCCAGCATGAGGGCGATGATTAGCGTGGCAGCGGCAAGGATGAAAAGGTTCTCGGCACGGTAAGCATCGTTTGTTTGCTTCCGAATGAGTTTGCCAAGAGGAGAATAAGCCATATTAAAACGGCTGGCGATCCGGAAGATCAGCAGTTGGTAAGTTCCCACGTTATTTCGTTTTGTTTGGTTACAAAGGTAGTAAACTATCTGACTGGTTTGGTAATGTCCAAATTACAATAAAAGGAAAAGCAAATACAATAATGACGCGATGCGTTATATTAAGGAAGTGTGGATTTTTGGGTCTCGTATCAATGCAAAGCGCTTGCAGGGTCGCAAATTCACTGAAACATCGCATTGATTAAAAGTTGGTATCAGTTTGAGACTTGGAATAAACCCTTTTAAAGACAGAATACTCCAAGTTAGGTTCGGAAAACCATTCTCCGAAATATTCTGAGCAACCACCACCATCTATGTTCGATTTTGAATTTGAGTCGTCGGAATTCTCGGCAGAGCCAGCCCATACCGCGTCCTTATTAACGACCTATGGCCAAAATCCAGAATCCGTTATTGATCCTGATCTTCTAACGCATATTGCGGTTTGGTATCTGGAACACAAAAACCCGCATGAAGCCCTTGGTGCGATCACGCGCTTGTTGGCCTTGTATCCGGCCTCCACAACGGGCTGGTTTTTGAAAGGATTGGCACTGAATGCGCTTCAAAGGCCTGCTGATGCACGGGATGCCTTCCGGCAACACCTGATCTATAATCCACTTGATGCCGATTCGATGGTTCAGATTGGTCAGACCTATGAACAAACGGGTTTTCCAGCCGAAGCTGTTGTTACCTACGAAACCGCCATTGCAGCCGATGCTTTCCATGTGGAAGCACATTTTCGTTTGGGATGGCTGCTTGAGAAAATGAACCGCTACGAAGAGGCCATTCGTCATCTTAAGGCTTGTGTGAAATACCAACCGGAGCACGAGGAAGCCTGGCACGAATTAGGATTCTGCTACGAAATGTTGGAAAAAGACGCCTGTGCCCTGTATTGCTACGAGCAGCAACTGAACAATAATCCTTACGCTTACCTTACTTGGTATAATCGGGGGATTGTATTGTCGCGGATGGGGCGTTTAGAGGAAGCAATTAAGTCTTACGATTTTGCCACTGTTGTAGAAGAAAATTTTACGGCTGCTTGGTATAATCGGGGTAATGTACTCGCAAGACTTTCTCGGTTCGACGAAGCGATTGTTTGCTATCAAACGGCGTTGAATGGGGAGCCAAAGGATGCCGCGACCTTGTATAACCTTGCTTTGGCCTATCGTCAGAAGGGCGACTTAGATGCCTTTTCTAACTACTGGCAACAAGCTGCTAAACTTAACCCACATTTGTTACGCCACCGATAAAGGCGCTAAACCTAAAAATGACGGAAAACGGTGCCCGGGTACACGAAGTGTGTGGTCGGGCACTTATTTTGGCATTGTTTGTTCCTTTAATCATAGCCTGAAAAAACAATATGCTCCCCAATACGAACACGAAGCCGGTTGCGGTTCTTGGCTGGCCGGTTTGTCACTCTCTTTCTCCGCTCATTCATAATGTCGCTTTTCGTACGCAGGGCCTGAACAGAACCTATTTGGCATCACCCGTTCAACCGGATCATCTTGCAGCAGCCATTCGTGGTCTTCTGGCATTGGGGTTTTCGGGTGCTAATGTCACCATCCCGCATAAAGAAGCCGCCTTTAGGTTGATGGATCAATGTTCCGAAGCGGCTCAAGCCATAGGCGCTGTTAATACCATTGTTTGCAAAGTGGATGAAGAAGGCCACCCGTTGCTTTATGGAGACAACACCGATGTGGTTGGGTTTTTGACGCCGCTATGGCCCTATGTTGCCGCGTTTGCCGGAAAAGAAGCGGTGGTTTTTGGCGCCGGAGGTGCAACACGTGCCGTACTCTATGGCTTGTTGATGCATCTCGACCTGTATAAAATCCGATTGGTGGTTCGTTCACCGGAAAAGGCACAAGGATTGATTGCCGCCATGCGCCCTTATGATCCTGACGAAAAATTATCTATCGTTGCATGGCCTGTAGCTGGCCCTGTCATTCGGGCGGCACACTTGTTGGTTAACGCCACTCCAAAAGGGATGTATCCCCATATCGAAGAACCTGTTTGGGGTGAAGTAGCGGATTTTGGTGTGCATCATACCGCCTACGACCTTATTTATAACCCGGTCCAGACCCGCTTTCTGAGGGAGGTAGCCAACGCCGGAGGAAATACGATCGGTGGCCTTGAAATGTTTATTGGGCAAGCAGCGGCAGCATATCGCCAATGGACGGAGGTTGAAATGCCTGTGGAGGTGGTACGAGAAGTACTGGATAGGCATTTTTCCAAAGAGTCGGGCTATACAGAATAATGGTTTTGCCGAAGCCTGATGGGAAGAATGTCTGATCTTTTTGTGGCGGAATAAACAGGTTTTACACGAGGGAAAACCTGTTTATAAAAAAGAAATGGCAGCGTCTTGGTCTGTTTTTTTGAAAAATATACATATCAAATCTTGTATCTTTAAAGCCTGTGATGCCGAACAGGCAGCCCCTAATATGCCCTTTTGTCTTATTTGGTTTAGGAGATACAATCCTTGAACAGGCTTCCGTATTCAGACATTCTTCGCCGGATTGGTGCGCTTGCAGATGAGATGGCCCTACCTGTCTACATGGTGGGGGGCGGGGTACGTGATTGGTTCTTGCAACGACCAACTAAAGATTTAGATTTTGTGACAGTTGGTCCTGGAAGCGGCATTCGGTTGGCACAGGCCGTGGCAGCGGCATATGGGGTGGGTATGGCTCATGTGCACAAAAATTTTGGAACCGCAGGCGTACACCTTCATCTTTCCGCAGGCCGTTCTTTAGAATTAGAATTTGTGAGCGCACGTAGCGAGAGTTATTCTCGGGATTCCCGAAAGCCAATTGTTGAAGAGGGAACCTTGGAGGAAGATCAGAATCGCCGCGATTTTACCATCAATGCCCTTGCTGTCTCCCTAAATGCGAATACTTTTGGTACATTACTGGATCCTTTTGGTGGGCAAAAAGACTTGGCCGAACAACTCATTCGGACGCCTTTAGACCCAGAAGTGACCTTTTCTGATGATCCCTTGCGCATGATGCGTGCTGCTCGCTTTGCTACCCAGCTTGGGTTCAGTATCCATCCAAAAGCTTTCGATGCCATGAAAAAAATGGCAGAACGTATCCGGATTATCAGCATGGAGCGGGTTACGGACGAACTGCAAAAGATCATGGTGTGTCCTGTACCTTCCGTTGGCTTGAGGGTTTTGTACGAAACAGGGATATTGGCCCATGTGTTCCCCGCCCTTACTGCCTTGGCTGGCGTAGAAAATATGGAAGGTCATAAGCACAAAGACAACTTTTTTCATACCCTACAGGTGTTAGACAATCTTGCTGAATCGCTTGGTGGACGCCCTGTTGAAGAAACCCGTTGGCTTCGTTGGGCGGCATTATTACACGATATCGGAAAGCCGAAGAGCAAGCGGTATGTACAAGGTATTGGCTGGACGTTTCACGGGCACGAGGACAGAGGGGGGCGGATGGTGCCGGGTATTTTTAAACAGCTTCGTTTACCTGTGGACGAGCGGATGCGTTATGTGCAAAAATTAGTATCACTACACCATCGCCCGGTGGCATTGGTGGATGAAGTAGTGACGGACTCGGCGGTGCGGCGTCTCTTGTTTGATGCAGGGGATGACCTCGAAGACCTGATGGCACTTGTTCGGGCAGACATTACCACCAAAAATCCGCAACGTGTAGCACGTTATCTGGCTCATTTTGATTTGGTGGAAGAAAAAATGCGTATTGTTGAGGAAAAAGACCGCCTTCGTCAGTTTCAGCCACCCGTAAAGGGTAACGAAATTATGGAGGTCTTGGGACTAAAACCAGGCAAAGAAGTGGGGATCATTAAAAAGGCCATAGAAGAGGCCATTCTCGAAGGCCGGATTCCAAATGAGCATGGAGCTGCTTTTGCATATATGCTGGCCGTAAAAAATGATCTTTTAAAAACGGTAATATAATCTCTCATGCAAGACACCGAAAAACGGAAAAAACAAGCCCAAACACTCCGCATTTTCAGGGCAGTTCATCGGATAACTGGTATTTCCCTCGTTGTTTTTTTTATGGTGATTGCGGTCTCTGGCTTGCTGCTGGGTTGGAAGAAGAACAGCAATGGATTGTTACTGGCCCCTACACAAAAAGGAACCACAACCGAACTACGGGAATGGAAGCCCTTGCATGAATTGCAGGCGGTGGCAAATCAGACCTTGCACCAAAAAATTTCGGCTAAACTCTCTACAAGACTGGACCGAATTGACGTCCGACAAGACAAGGGAAGTGTCAAGTTTGTTTTTGCAGATCATTATTGGGGTATTCAATTAGATGGGGCAACCGGAAAAGTGCTGCTCATTGAACGCAGAAATGCCGACTTGGTAGAGCACATCCATGATGGCTCTATACTGGATCGCTATTTAGAAACCGAAGGTGGGATCATTAAACTTGTGTACACCAGTATCATGGGGTTGGCCTTGCTGGTGTTTAGCATCACTGGTTTTTGGCTCTGGTATGGCCCGCGTCAGATGCAACGAAAACGTCCATTACAAAAGCAGAAAGCATAGTACGAAGGAGAAAACGTCTGTTGCATTCTTGGGAAGTTAGGGATAAAAAATATCCGCCAGAATATTCCAACGGATATGAAGAAACGGTAGCAGGCGATGGTTTTAATGGGGTGTTGGTGTCTGTGAGGTTTTGTTTAGGTTGCTGTTGCCAAGGGCGGCCTCTGAACGGGCGTCTGGTAACATTTCAGGGGCAAATAAAGCCGCCCTGTTCTGCATGTCTTGCTTCATCGCGATCGTTTTGTTCCGTTCGATAAAGTATTTTAGGGCGCGGTACACATACACCAAGGAGCCTGTCATCGAAAGCAAAACAAAACTTGTGACGATGACATTGTAGTAACGGGTATAATCTGGATTCGGGCCTACAAACATAGCAATCGGAAAGAGCAAATCTGCCATACCTCGCGAGAGATAGTGATATAAACTGGTCAACACTGGGAGGGGGGAAGTCACAAAAAGGCGCAAATCCACCACACGGTCGAACCACTCTAATCCGAACAAAAGAAATAAAGCCGGAAAAAAGAAACCCCATACCGCAATACGGATGCGTAAAACAATGCGTTTGGTCATGCGGTCTTCGAGTTCCGGTGCGTTTTTATTGGTGGCATCGGTAAGCATAACCGTCATCTGCCTCCACTGAATCATTAACTCCATCACTCGGAAATAAAGCCAAAGAATACCTACTAAAATGCCTATGAGGAGCATTGCCCAGGTTCCAATGGTGATAATGCCTGTAAAAATAACAGGCGCAATAGCTGTTATTCCAATGGTAATCCATAAAGCGGGTCGCTTCGTAGAACGGATCCACTCAGGAAAAGATTTCCCGGTTAAGGTGGCGAGTAATTCTGAGAGACCATAACCCCCTAAAAAGGTAAATGCCAAGAGGGTCCTTGAGACCAATTCCGAATCGTCAAACAATTTTCCGGCACCTTCTTTAGCAAAAGAGGTTCCCAGGCCAAAAAACAACAGTAGAGCGCTTGCAACCGTCCAAAAAATCAATGGGAGCAAGACGTAAGAGATTTTGGTCACTTCTTTATAGACCTTCGGAAGATACCACTGAACGGGCGCGGCTTCATTGTTTTTGGTAGCGGCTTGGTTGGACTCCGCTTGCTGACCGAAGGCCATCATATCCAACATGGTTTTCCGGAAATCCTGTTTTTTGCGTGGCTTAGGATCGGTAATGGGCTTGTCATCTATGGTAACATGCAGGATATGTCGAAACAACTCGACATCTGTCCAATAATCTACATGTGCCTTTCCGGGAACTGGGTAACGGACGAAAACCTTGTCTTCGATGGTTTCGAATAAGTGTCCGATTACGGGTTTCTTTTCCAAAAAGTCTAAGTTATGGCCTACAGGGTCTTGCTCGTCACAATAATTGAAGTGTCTAATTTTTTGCACCCGTGATGCACGTTCGGACCAGATAAGGCCCTTCCATTTGGGATGATTGAGGTTGTCTAAATGGTGATAATTTTCTGGCCACAACATCAGAAACTTATCTATCGGGGAGCCTAATGTCACATAATTTTTGACAAAAGGAAACCAAGGTGCTTCGGTCGCGGCCCCCTCTACCAAGGCATCCAGTGACATGACGGTTCCAAGACTGTGTGCAATCACGTGATAAACGGGCTTACGGGGTTCAGCACCCATGAGTTTGCGCTCCATTTCCGTCATGTCGTGTGCGCGATGTACTTCGCTCATTTTAGCATGAAAACGCTTGATCGCATCTTCTCGGCAGGTCATGTATTCGGCATAAAGCTGAACATCACCTATAAACTTATCAAAAATAAGCTCGGATAAAAACCGGAATCGGAGTGAGAGTACCTGCTGAATGGGAATCAGGGTTTTACGAAGGTTATCTAAGAGCACCTTAAGTTGGATCTCTACATTGGCTTGGTAAAGGCCAGAGTTAGATACTTTATCTCGCCGTTGTGCCTTCCAGCGTTGCTCTACACGGTTGATTAAGGCTCGAGTCCATAGGTTGACAGGCTCGGCGGCTTTTGGAAAAAGTTGGGTGGTGATATCTCCCCAGAAAAGGTCCACAAAGCGGATATTGGTGCCACAGTCTGAAGGTTCTCCCAAAAAAGTGGCTGTGGGGGTACCAGAGGCTGGCGTGCAGGCTTCTGAAGTTTTGACTTCGGTTTTGATGGGAATACCTTTAAATTCTACCCACTTTTGTCGTCCACCAGCGGGGAGCATCCGTCCCAGTGAAATGGTGTTTTCTTTAATCCCCAGTTTAAGATCGAGGGTGGGGTACATCTCTTTTGCCCGAATCTCGGCCATGCGATTGATCACGGGGAGAACGGTGGCTCCTTCGCGTGGTTCGCCCATGCCATGCACAATGACCAAATAGTGTACCTGCGAAGGGTCGGAAAGGGAATTGGTTTCCATGAAGCGCGTGTTTTTGCCCAAACCTACATAAGTGGTTATGAAGGGCGTTCTATAAACAACCATAACGGAAAAAACTCCCTTTCTTTTCCGTTGGGTGGTGGGTTTATGATTCTATATTATATAGTATAGACTAAAAATCGCGCCAAAAAATAACTTCCGAAAAATAAAATAGATATTTTTGAGGTCTTAGGCAGCCTTTTTATTGCTGGTTCTCTCAAAGAATCGAGATAAAAGCCTTGTCTTCCACTTTCACCGTCCCGTCTTCAGCCAAGACTCCCAAGGTTACTGTTTCGATAGATCCTGCCTTTTCCGGATCATATGGTGTCTGGACTTTTACATAATTATCAGTGAAGCCAAACATAAGTCCACTCTTTTCTTCGTCTTCCCACAGCACCGGACGTGTAGTACCTGTATTTGCCTGATGAAAGGCCAATCGCTTTTTGGCGGATAAAATGCGCAACATTTTGCTTCTGCGTTCGCGTTCTCTTGCTGGTACCGGCGTTCCCATGCGCTCCAACTGCTCCACCGCAGTCGTGTTGGGTCGTTCCGAATAGGTAAATACGTGGAAATACGAAACGGGTAATTCGTTCAGGAACTGGTAGGTCTGCTCAAAATGGGTCTCGGTTTCCGCCGGAAATCCCACAATGACATCCACTCCAATACAGGCGTCGGGCATGAGGGCATGGATTCTCTGCACGCGTTCGGCATAAAGTTCACGGCGGTATCGTCGTCGCATCTTTCCCAAAACCTCGTTATCACCGCTTTGCAACGGGATATGAAAGTGTGGCTGAAATGTATTAGATCCGGCAACAAACTGAAGGATGTCGTCCGTGAGTAAATTGGGTTCGATGGAGGAGATACGGAAACGTTCTACTCCTTCGAGTTGGTCTAATTCGCGTAATAAAGCCAGAAGGTCGGTTCCATGTTCTTGTCCGTATAAACCGATATTGATACCGGAAAGAACAATTTCCTTGTATCCTTTTTCTATGACTTCACGGGCGGAACGGAGGGTTTCGGCGATTGGCGCGGATCGGCTCTTTCCACGTGCCTGTGGGATGGTGCAAAAAGAACAAATATAGTCACATCCGTCTTGTACCTTCAGGAAAGCACGGGTGCGTTCGCCGGAAGAGTATGACGGACCAAAGGCCACTACATCATCTATGCAAGAGACCGTAACTTGTGTCTGTGTTTGCTTCTCGAAATCTTTGAAAAGGGAGAAAATTTGGAATTTTTCCTGTGCACCCAACACCACATCCACGCCGGGAATTGTGGCAATTTCTTCTGGTCTGAGTTGTGCATAACAGCCCGTAACAATCACAAAAGTGTCTGGATTTGCGCGTAGTGCCCGACGAATGGCATTGCGGCACTTGGCCTCTGCCTGTTCTGTGACGGTACACGTGTTGATGACGGTTACATCTGCGGCTGTTTCAAAGGGCACGGTCTCGTAGCCTTGTGCCTTGAAGTCGCGGGCAATGGTGCTGGTTTCGGCATAATTCAGCTTGCAACCGAGGGTGTGAAACGAGACACGAGACATTCTGACACCTTCTTTAGTTGTTAGTTTTAGGTTCGTGTTGACGAAAATATGGTATGAGGCTAAATGACAAAATGCAGCCTTGGAAAACCAGACTCCATAAAGGTCGTAAGCAAGGGTGCGCCGCCACAAACGGGGTCTTTAGGTGCATCAACTACACAAGATACGATAAAATAAAGTTTGTTGCGTTGGCAACGGAAAGGGAAACATAAAGCCCCCGCCAAACAAGGGACGGGGGCCAACGTGTTGAATGGATCCGTGCTTATGCAATGCTTACGGATTCGTCTAAGAAGACATCTTGGATGGCATTCAAGATACCGATTCCTTCATTCATGGGGCGTTGGAAGGCTTTTCTGCCGGAAATAAGGCCCATTCCGCCTGCGCGTTTGTTCACAACAGCGGTAATAACAGCATCTTGTAAGTCATTGGAGCCAGAACCGCCGCCGGAGTTGATGAGGCCGATGCGGCCCATATAACCATTGGCTACCTGATAGCGCGTCAAGTCAATTGGATGATCGCTTGCAAGTTCGGTGTACATCCGCTCATCTAATTTGCCATAGCTGGAGTTTCCAGAATTGAGGGCTTTAAAACCGCCATTACAGTCTGGTTGTTTTTGTTTCACAATATCAGCCTCGATAGTTGCACCAAGGTGGTTGGCTTGGCCCGTCAGGTCGGCGCCCGTTTCGTAGTTTACGCCATTAACCTTAAATGCGTTGTTGCGGGTATAACACCACAAGACGGTAGCCATGCCCAACTCATGCGCATAGGCGAACGCCTCGGAGACTTCCATCAATTGCCGGGTGGATTGGTCCGATCCAAAATAGACCGTTGCGCCAATCGAAACACAGCCCATATCCCATGCATTCTTGACCTGCGCAAACATTACTTGATCAAACTTGTTGGGATAGGTCAATAATTCATTGTGGTTGATCTTGAGCATCATCGGAATTTTATGCGCATACTTTCGGGCTACCGAGCCGAGTCCACCATAAGTAGAGCATACGGCATTGCAACCGCCTTCAATGGCCAATTTTACGATGTTTTCGGGATCAAAGTAGATGGGGTTCTTGGCAAAAGAAGCACCCGCAGAATGCTCTATTCCCTGATCTACCGGTAAAATGGACAGATAGCCCGTATTGGCAAGGCGGCCTGTTCCGAACATGGCCTGAATGGAGCGGAGTACCTGAGGCGTCCGGTCACTAATGCCAAAAACGCGGTCAACAAAATCGCTGCCGGGCAAATGAAGTTGTTCTTTACTGATTTTCGGGGTATTAAATCCCAAATAATATTCGGCTTTATCTGCCAGAATAGATTCCGTATTTACAGGGGCTACACTCATGGATGGTTCATTCTGGTGAATTGGAAAGTGATAATTAATAAAACTACTTAAAAACCGAAGCCATTGGGATTTGAGAAAACGAATTAAACGGGAAGAAAAGCGATTCCGGCTGAAACGTTGGTGTCGGACGATAAACGGAGCAACCTTACAACGGCCCAAACGTTGAACGTTTTTTTGTTTCCTTAACCCTCACATTTTTTCCAATGAAAGGCAAAACAATTTTAGTCACGGGTGCTTCGGCAGGCATTGGCGCCGAGTCTGTTAAACAATTGGCGGCGATGGGCGCACAATTGGTATTGGTTGGACGGAACGAGGCCAAATGTCAGAAGGTGGCATCAGACGTAAAGCGGACCACCGGAAATGATGCGGTGCATGTTTTGGTGGCAGATCTGTCCTCGATGGCCGCAGTTCGGCAATTGGCAACTACGTATAAATCCCGCTTCGATCGTTTGGATGTATTGCTTAATAATGCTGGAGCCATGTTTCTGAAGTATGAAGAAAGCCCCGATGGCATCGAGCAAACGCTTGCGTTGAATCACCTGAATTATTTTCTGTTGACACATGAATTGTTAGACATCCTGACGCAAACCCAAGGTGCGCGGGTGGTAAATGTGGCCTCGGATGCGCACCGACCGGGTAAAATTGATTTGTCGGACTTGCAGATGCGGCAAACATATAGCGGTTGGGGGCAGTATTGTAATAGCAAGTTGATGAACATAATGTTTACCTATGCCGCTGCACGACGCTTGGGAGGAAAGGGGATTACCATCAATTGTTTGCATCCCGGATTTGTGGCTTCCGATTTTGGCGATAACAATGCATCCGGAGCTATCGGTAAACTTTTTGTTGGCGCATGGCGATTTGCTAAAAAGTTATCCGCCATCTCGGTGGAAAAAGGAGCAGCAACACAAGTATATCTGGCTTCTTCGCCGGAAGTAGCAGGCATCTCTGGGCACTATTTCAGTAACCGAAAAGCCGTAAAATCATCCGCCCTTAGTTATGACAACGTGCTCGGCGAGGCGCTCTGGTCTCAGACTGAAGCCCTCGTAGGTGTGGAGTGGGCCTGAGCATCGGCTCAGAGTTTCCTCCTCTCGAAATAGACAGGCATTCTGAAGCCGCCTATCCGACAGTTTTGCTCGGCAAATGTTGGGGTTTTCTCGAGCTCCTCCCGACAAGTAGCTTGTTGGCGGCGAATTTCGTCTTTACGATGCGAGGTAGATGGAATAAACGTAAACCAGATGGTTCCCGTTTCTGTTAATAGGATATTTTCGGAAGTGGTGATTTGGAGTAGTCCCACACCTGTTTGAACCCGTAACCTATTGCCTTCCACTTGCGCAGATTGTGTCGCATTTTTAAAAGGATGTAAGGAAAATTGGAATAATCCATAAGCCTCCAGGCCCATTAACGATAAGATATTGCGGTCCTCTATGGGGAATGTGCCCGGAAAATTTCGACTTACGGATTGCGTGGGGGCCATGAAAATGGATGGTGGTATAACGAGGTTTTCCAATTGGATTGTTGGACGAGAAAAGGTTAAACCCGGCTTTGGTCTGGCGGTATATAAGGTTTCATACTGATTTATATCGCTTATTGCAAAGGTGTATTGATTCCCGCTGAAGCTCGAAGCCATACTCCTGAATGGGGTATTCTTGTATTCGGATTCAAGACCTAAGAGTCTTTCTATTTTATAACCTACGTCTTGTTTTACATAAACCAAATTGGGTTTTCCTTGGGCTTTTACCAAAATATCAAATTGCGAGGTCAAGCGTAGTGGTGTATTGGGCATATTGAGGGCGAGTTCTTTCCCTTGCACCGTTCCAATAGGTTTGGCATCGGCAAAAGGTTGTAATGAAAAGGTGACTAAGCCTATATCAAGTAGGTAAATTACTCCAATTTTATTCACATTAAACGTTGTTGGGTGGCCGCATACTTTTTTTTGATCCACCCAACAGCTTAGGTTGGTAAAAACCATAGCAGAGGCATAAGGATCGGTGGGCAAAAAGGTGGTTTGTGCTTTTTGGAGGCGGGTGGATGCTTTGGGCGGATCGCCAAAAAAACCAATCAAGCTAACTAATATGATGAGGCTTGTGATGGTTAGCAGTATGATCATGTTTCGTTTTTGACGTGGAGAGTACGTCTGGTGGATCGCCAAGTTTTGAAGGCGGGTTTTGAGGTTTTGAGCCGGAGAAAAGGTATAAATGGCAAGCGTGGGGTATCTCATAGGATATTAGGTATAGGAGGTGGTGCGCAAGTTATCTTGGGTTGTGGCGATCTTGTACAAGGTTGTGGCATAGATAGAAGGCGAAACACCTGGGTGGCATGCAACTTCTTTGTCGCGAACCAATTCGCGCTCTGCTTCCAAGTGGAGGATAAGGTAGCGTATCATCGGATTAATGGCGAATACAGCATCTAATCCGCGTAGGAGGTATTGTTGGAGAAAGTCGTGATGTCGGATGTGGCATAATTCATGCAGAGTAACCAAACGTAGTGCTTCAGCATCGGTGATCAAGGCCGTCGGAAGCACAATGTAGGCTTCTGGCCACCCAAAAGTTAGCGCTGTTTCTACAGACTTGGTGTGGGTAACCACGATGTTTTGGGGAATTTCCAGCGCGTGTGTGAGTGCCTTTTCTATGTCAGGAGGAAGGGTAAATACATTGTCCTTTAAACGAGATAAGGCATAATGTTCTTTAAATAGTTGTGCAAATCGGATTAAACCCAAAATGATAGCAAGAGCAGTTAGGCATAAGATGCTCCAACCTATGGCCGAACGCCATACAAAATTGGGTGGAAGGTTTTGGATGTTCGGTTGAGGGGGAGACGGTGGCACAGGAGCGGGTAGGGAAGGCGTGGACAAAGCGGGCGATACGATTATGGGAAGCGATGTAATCTCTACCTTATTTGCCGAGCGATTTATCGAAAACGGAGAAGGGATTAATAGGACGGCAAGCAGGCCAATCGGCAGTAACAGAATGAGGGCACGCAAAGCATGGTAGCGAAAAACAGGGTGGCGGGTTCCATAATTCTGGACAAAAAACCATAAAACCCATGCCAAAAACGCCCAAGCCAGCATGGGCAGCCAAAGTTTATACAACAATGTTATTCCTAAGCCAGCATTCATACGAAGCGCCTCCGTCATTATTCGGTTTTACGGATTTGGACCAGTAAGGACTCTATCTCTGCCCGATCTGCCTCCGAAAAAGTTTCTTGTTTAAAGAGTGTTTGTGCCAATGCCAAGGACGAGCCATTAAATATCTTTTCCACCACCTCCGAGACCATCGCATTTTTAAAAGCGTCTGGTTCCATATTAGCATGATAAACATAAGCTTGGCCACGAACCGTATAGGATAAATAGCCTTTTTCGCTAAGCCGTTTCATCAATGTCATGATGGTGGTATAAGCAACGTCTCGTTGGCTACGGATGTGCTCATGTACTTGGCTTACCGTAGCCTCGCCCAATTGCCATATGGCTTGGAGAATTTCCCACTCGGCCTCGCCTAAAGATTGGAGAATACGTCGTTTCATGATATTACTACATTTGTAGTTCTAAGATACTACAAATGTAGTAGATGTGCAAGTCCGGATGAAAAAAACATTGTCCGTCCAGAAGTGCTGGATGGTGGGGGCTGAAGAAGGGTGCAACCTTTTAGCAAAAATGAGGTATCGAGTGCAAACAATGAAAAAGGTTATGAACCGTAGAAATTTTATGTGCAAAGCAACGAAAGGAGTTGCCGGAGTTATAGGGCTGGGCGGAATTACTGCTTGGTTCGCAGATCTTGCTTTTTCTGCTCCGGGTTATCGCGGTCCCAAGAGCGATCATTTTGATGGTACACACTTCCACAATCTGGGTGATATACCGCAGAAGGGGTTTTGGGATGTACTGAAGTGGCGCATAAACCGCAAAAACGTGGGATATTGGCCGCCATACGCCGATCAAGCCTTTGGCGAGAAGCCGGTAAGTCGGGTAGAGGAGGGGCTACGGATTACCTTTATCAACCATGCAACCTTGTTAATACAATGGGAGGGCCTCAATATTCTGACAGATCCAGTATATGCCCGCCGAGTAAGCCCTATTTCTTGGTTGGGGCCGGAGCGGGTACGCCCGCCGGGGATTCGCTTCGAGGACTTGCCCCCGATTGATGTGGTACTGCTCACGCACAACCATTACGACCATTGTGATCCGCAGACCTTGGGGCGGTTGCAACATCAATTTGGGTGCAAAATAATCACCACATTGGGGAATGAGGCCTTTTTGGTGGGGCAAGGAATTCGGAATGTGACAGAAATGGATTGGTGGGATACACAAAGTTTGTCTGAGGTGATGTACCTAACTTGTGTGCCCGCGCAACATTTTTCCGGACGTGGGCTTTCTGATCGTAACAAAACGCTTTGGGCGGGTTTTGTGTTAACGGTGCAAGGGAAGCGGCTCTACTTTGCAGGCGACACCGGATACGGCCCCTTTGTTCGGCGCATTCAAAAACAGTTTCCGGAGGGCTTTGATGTGGGCATACTACCCATCGGAGCGTATCGCCCGGAGTGGTTTATGTCGCCTGTTCATGTCTCGCCGGCACAAGCGGTACAAATGCATCAGGAACTGGGGATAAAAAAATCCATCCCAATGCACTACGGGACATTCGAAATGGCTGATGAGGGGTTGGAGGAGCCGCTTTCGGAACTGAGAACCGCAATCGAGGCACAAAATCTGGATTCAGAGTCTTTCCGCATCCTCAAAGAAGGCGCGTCCGTTTTATTGGTGCCTTAAAGAATGCTCGTAACTGTCATAAAATGGAGATAAAGAAACATTGTGCATCGCGTCAAAAGGAGCAGGTCGCATTTCCGATGAGGCAATTCCACAAACTTTCGCATGAAATGCCGATCTGCTTCATGTTTCTTTCCAACACTGTGGCTTAGTTTCCTCTATTCAACAATTTCAACCATAGCGAACATCAATAAAATCACAACCCTATAAGCCCAAAACTGTTATGAGTATCCTCGTAGATCGGAATACCCGCCTTGTGGTTCAAGGTTTTACCGGAAAGGAAGGCACGTTTCATGCCGAGCAAATGATTGAGTATGGAACAAACGTCATTGGGGGAGTAACGCCCGGCAAAGGTGGTGCCAAGCACTTAGATCGTCCAGTGTTTGATACGGTACAAAAAGCCGTAGAAGCCGAAGGCGCCAATACATCAATCATATTTGTTCCGCCTGCATTTGCCGCAGATGCCATTCTGGAAGCCTTTGATGCAGACATTAAATTAGTGATTTGCATCACCGAAGGAATCCCTGTCAAGGATATGTTGCCGGTTTATCATTATGGTACAAAAGTGGGGGCACGGTTTGTAGGGCCGAACTGTCCAGGTGTTCTTACGCCAAATCAAGCAAAAGTAGGCATTATGCCGGGTATGATCTTTACGCCAGGATCGGTTGGGGTGGTTTCGCGCTCTGGTACGCTTACCTACGAAGCCGTTGACCAACTTACTCGTCGCGGTCTGGGGCAGTCCACCGCTGTTGGTATTGGGGGAGACCCTATTATTGGAACGCGCTTCCGTGATGCACTTGAATTGTTTGAGGCCGATGGCGAAACCGAGGCGGTGGTGATGATCGGAGAAATTGGTGGAACTGCAGAGGAAGAAGCCGCTGAGTTTATCAAGACGATGACCAAGCCCGTTTTCGCGTTTATCGCTGGAAAAACGGCGCCTCCAGGACGCCGAATGGGCCATGCCGGCGCCATTATATCAGGCGGAAAAGGTACGGCCGACGAGAAATTTGCCGTTCTAAAAGCAGCAGGAGCCACGATTGTGGAGAATCCTGCACTCATCGGAGAAACCGTTGCTGCGGCATTAAAGGTCTAACTGTTTTTAGGGCGTATCGGGCTGGGTACGCCCCCTTTTTTTTTGTCTATTATGGAAAAGCCTCTGGAATTTGCTCCACAACCTGAAAAACGGGTTGCCACACGCGACGCACATCTGGAGGTACAGTTTGTGAAAAGCGCTTCCGGTTGGAAAGACTTGCCCGAAGATGGTCTTGCCGAATTTGCCTTCATAGGCCGCTCCAATGTCGGAAAAAGTTCACTGATCAATATGTTGCTGGGACGCCGGGGGCTTGCCCATACCAGTGGTACGCCCGGCAAAACGCAAACCCTCAATTATTATGTGGTCAACCAATCGTATTATTTGGTGGACCTGCCAGGTTTTGGTTATGCACGTACCTCCAAAACCAATCGCCTGTCTTGGGGTAAACTCATCACCCGATATTTGAACCAGCGAGAAAACCTGCAAACGGTCTTTCATCTGATAGACAGCCGCCATCCACCTACCGATTTGGATCAGGAAGTGATGGAGTTCATGAAGGGTTTGCCTGTACTATATGTGGTGGTGTTGACCAAAATGGATAAACTCAACCAAAAAGAACGGCACGCAACACGACGCGAAATAGAACGGGTGTTGTTGGAAAAATCCTTAGAGGTTCAAATTGTTGAAAGTTCGTCCGTAAAGAAAATAGGACGACAAGCCATCCTAAATCTATGTATATAAGGCGATGGTAAAAAATGTATAACGATAATAAGCCAAGAACATGAAACAAAAAGTGATTATCACCGACGCCGTGGACCAAGCATGTGCCACGATGTTGGAAACCAAGGGGATTCAGGCCGAGGTTCGCCTTAAACTCTCAAAAGATGAACTGAAAGCCATTTTGCCTCAATACGAAGGCTGGATCATCCGGAGTGGAACCAAGATTACGGCAGACTTGATAGAGGCTGCAACCAACCTCAAGGTTATTGGTCGTGCTGGAGTGGGTGTGGATAATGTGGACTTAGACGCGGCCACCCGGCGGGGCGTGCTGGTGATGAACTCGCCGGATGGAAATACCCTCTCTACGGCCGAACATACTTGTGCCATGATGCAATCATTGGCACGACACTTGCCACAAGCCCATGCCTCCTTAAAGTCCGGCGCTTGGGAGCGGAATAAGTTTAATGGAACCGAGATTTTTGGCAAAACACTTGGTGTAATCGGAGCCGGAAAAATTGGCAGGGCCGTGGCAGAGCGAATGCGGGGGTTTGGCATGAATGTGTTGGCGTATGACCCTATGTTGAATCATGCGGTTGCCGAACGGTTGGGCATTGCTTTGGTTTCTTTAAACGAATTATATGCCCAAAGCGATATCATTACCGTACATACGCCATTGACCGATGAAACCAATGGTTTATTGAACCGAGAAACATTTGCCAAATGTAAAAAAGGCGTTCTGGTGGTGAATTGTGCAAGAGGCGAAATCATCAATGAAGCAGACCTTCTTGCGGCCTTGGAGTCGGGTCAGGTGGGTGGAGCGGCCTTAGATGTGTATTCCACAGAGCCGCCAAGCCCCCATTTGCGCCCATTAATTGAACATCCAAATGTGGTTGCAACCCCTCATATTGCCGCCTCTACCAAAGAAGCCCAATTTAAAGTGGCAGAAGAAGTCACTGCTGAATTGATTGAAGCGCTACAAGGGCGCTCCGTCCGGACGTCGGTGAACTCCTTTGCTATTCGTATGGCTGCCCGCAGCGAAGTTCAGTCTTTCCTGAAACTGGCAGAAAAACTGGGCCAGGTGGCCGGACAACTGATGGATGGTTCGCTCCAAAAAGTGGTGGTTCGTTGTATGGGCGATGTCCCTAAACGATATTCAGAATTGCTCTCGCTGGCCGTGATGCGGGGGATTTTATCCAAATGGCATAGCTACGTGAACTATATCAATGCCTCGGTGATTGCACATGAAATGGGAGTGGTGTTCGAGGAACAGCGGAGTGACGATGCGGGAAACTTTACGGAATTGCTCGAAATCACCTTTCATACGTCTTCGGGCATACGAAAACTGACAGGAACGGTTTTTGCTGGCGAAGATCCGCGAATAGTACAAATAGATGGTTTCCCGCTCGAGGTGAAGCCCGAAGGCCACATTTTATTTTATACCAATGTGGATCGGCCTGGTATGGTTGCTGCAGTTGGGCGTATTTTGGCAGAAAACCAAATCAATATTGCTACTTTTACCCTCGGACGTTCCGGTAAAGGAGGCGAAGCCATCACGGCCGTATGTGTGGATGATACCATAACAGAAGTGGTGAGAACACAAATTGAGGCCATAGACGGTGTTCGAAATGTTAAAGTGGTCTATGTATTATAAAAAACGTACCACAAAATAACGTTGAAGGTTGTCCATGGTTCGGGCAACCTTTTTTTCTTAGCTGGGCCTTAATATGGATGGTCTTTCTGTCCGCGTTTCTTTGAATCATGCCAAAATTTTTACTCGGATAACGCTTTCAGGCAAAATATATTTAAGAATTACACCACGATAGGCAGGCTACATGAGGATGAACAGAAATTAACAAACCAAATATTTTAAGTTCTAATAGTGCAATATAGTTGCTTTTATTGTTTTTTGAAGGTTTAAAAATATCGTGCGATTTGTTAAGTAAAAACAACCTGTTAAGCGCTTCCAGCCTTTAATAAGGGGCTGGGACGTAAAATTGACTTGATTTTGAAAGGGAATTTGTTTTTCTTGACATTAATCTTATTGGGTTGCTATATTTGAGTTCGGTAAAAGTCGTCGTATATTGAGACGTTATGAACCCCACCATTGGTCTAAAGGTAAAAATAGTATATGGTAAATGGTTACTGCTTCTCAGAATACGCTCCAACCCAAACAGCACACGCTGATCATAAAGATGAAACCAACCGCCGTCTCGTGGCTCGGGATTAGCCCTCCCTGCTCCAAGACGGTTTTTTATCAGCCAACCCTGAAGTGAAATTCACTTTAGTATTCAGCCAAACAAACAACAACCCAAATCATTACCAAACAACCCATTACGGAGGAGGTAGCATATGTCTCGCAAATGGAGTACACTCATGCTTACACTGCTTTGCCTTCCTTTCCTGGCGTTGGCACAAAACACGGGTAAGATTTCCGGGCGCGTCACCGACGCTGCTGCGGGAACAGGAGTCCCGGGTGCCACTGTACAGGTGGAGGGCACTCAGTTGGGAGCGGTAACCGACGTGAACGGAAACTACTTTATCATTGGGGTGCCAGTCGGTTCCTACAATGTGAGAGCATCGTTCGTCGGTTACAAAAACAAAAGTGAATTGGGCGTACGGATCAGTTCCGGACGTACCACTGAACTGAATTTTGCTCTGGTAGAGGAAAATTCAACCGTCACATCCGTTGAAATCGTTTATGAAAAACCATTGATCGCGAAGGATGCCGTTGGGGCAGAAAAAACGATTAGTGGTGAAGACATCCAGAACCTTCCGGTTCGTGGTGTAAACGGTGCCCTCGGCATTCAGGCGGGTATTTCCACAACCGACCGTGGTGGCTCGAATGCCCGCGGTGGTCGGAGTGGTGAAATTGTTTATTTCGTGGATGGTATCCGGACAGGTGATCTGGCCATTCCGCAAGGCGCTATTTCCGAACAGGAAATGATGGTGGGCAATATCTCGGCCCGCTACGGAGATGCCATGTCGGGTGTGGTAAACATCACCACCAAATCTGGCGCCACAAAGTTCTTTGGAACCGTGGAAGGCGTATCTTCCGAGTTCTTAGATCCTTATGGCTATAACTTGGCAGAGGCTTCTTTGGGTGGTCCCCTTGTGAAAGGCAAACTAAGTTTCTTTGCTTCAGGATCCTACACCAACCAACTGGATACCAACCCTTCATGGAAAAAATTCCCGGCTATTCCTGAAGCATTGGTTGCCGAGTGGCAAAACAGCCCACAAGTTCTCGCCGTGGTCAATAGTGCAGGTGTTAAATCGTATGTGGACCTACCGGGTGATTTGCCAGACGGAGCACGCATCAAGGTGGATGCAGCAACCCACTTGCCAGTCTATGACGGAACCAACTTGATCTTTATTGACAAAGCGGGCAATGAAATCCGTAAAGTAGATATTGGCGCCGACAATAAATTGAACTTAGTTGGGGGAACCGTTGTTGAAATGTGGCGCAAAGGGGAGGTTGTCCCAATTGATCAGTACGAAAAACGTGCTGCCAGTCGCGACAACTTTGAACGACTAAACCTGCGTGGAAACTTTACCTTTGACGTGACCAAAGCCGTTCGGCTTCGTGTAGGTGGTTCCCAAACTGCCAGCAATACTGGTGGCGGTGGAACAGCGATTTCCAACTACAACTTCTTTACGAAAAACGAGAGCAGCAACCGCCAGGGATTTGCTACCCTTACGCACCGCCTCTCCAACAATACCTTCTATCAATTGCAGTTTGACTATGTGGATGCGAAATCCGTCACCTACAATCCGAACTTCAGCAATAAAGTAGAAGATGCGCTGTTCTACGGTGATATTGATAATGCTGCAAACGCCATGAATGCCAAGTATCGTTCGAGCCTTTCCACGCTTACAAGCGGAGCCTTGACCGATATCGCATTTAATCAAATTGCCAAGGATGGTGTTTTTGCGAGTATTGGCGTAAATGGTTTTTATAGCATGCCGGGTGCATTCTTGCCGAACTATGCCAAGAGCCGTACCCAAAAAACCCACTTCTCAGCCGAAGCCACCACCCAGTTGGGGATCCACCAGATTCAATTTGGGGCCGAGTATGAGCAACAAACCCAACGTTCCTATAGCGTAGCACCGGGCTCTTTGGCCCGTTTGTATGATGATGGCAACGTAGAAGTAACCCTTAAAGACCAAGGAAAGGTATCCACTTGGAACGATTTGGTTTTTGGTGCCTTAGACAAGAATATCGCCTATTTTGGGTATAACTACCTTGGTACAGAAGAAACCGACTCTGAAGATATTGCCAACTTGGTGGCCATTTCCAAAGATTCCAAATTGGACAAGAGCTATGCCAACACCGCACCTTATCGCCCGATCTTCTTTGGTGGTTTCATCCAAGACAAAATTGAATACAAAGACTTGGTGTTGAACCTCGGTCTCCGTGCCGATATTTTTGACAACAATGCGCTTGTTCTGAAAGATCCGTATGCGTTGGTGGAAATCATCCGCGCCAACGAAGTGGCGAATCGTCCTTCTAACATTGGTGAAGACTTTGGTGTCTTATACAAAGACGGCGACAGCAAACAAGCCATTGTGGGTTATCGCAGTATTGATGGTGACTTCTTTACGGCCAATGGTGAAGCCACAACATTCGTACAACTCCGTAACGATTTTGGTGCGAAGCACGTTTCTAAATCGGATGACATGACCCCAGGCGCGTTTAAAGACTACAAGCCTCGTCTAAACCTCATGCCGCGTATTGGGATGAGTTTTCCTGTAACCGACCAAGCGTTGTTCTTCGCCAGCTATGGCGTCACCTCGCAGCGTCCAAGTTCTAACTATCTTTCTACCTATGGCTATTTGCGTTTCCAACGGGAAAACTCAGGAAGTCTAACCAGTAATACCGACCTTGCACCGCCGCGTACCATCGAGTACTCGCTTGGTTTCCGTCAACGTTTGGGCGAGAAAATGGCCGCAACGCTAACCGGGTTCATCCGTCAGCAAAAAGGCCAAGTGGGCAACCGCAAGCTCATCTTTACCTACCCATGGTCGGCAAATGACCAACGCCAAAACGTGGACTTTGCTTCCATCAAAGGGATTGAGGCTGAGGTGGAACTCCGCCGGATGAAAGGCTTCCAAATGAACGTAAACTATACACTTTCGTTTGCAGAAGGAACCGGATCGGATCCTGCAACTTTCGGTAATATTTCTTGGTTAGGTGGAGAAGACCCATTCTATCCGAACTTCCTCAGCCGGATGAACTTCGACAACCGTCATGCCGTAAACGTTTCCTTAGACTATCGTCTGGGTAAAGGGGAAGGCCCTGAAATCGCAGGGATGAACCTCCTCGAAAACTTTGGGGTAAACGTACTGGGTGTATTTAAAACCGGACGTCCTTATACCATGCGTACTCGTGCGGTAGATGCCATCTCTCCGGGTCCGGAAGTAGCGGGCTTCTTGGTCGGCGGCATTAATAACGGAGAAATGCCACCAACGAGCCGTGTTGATCTTAAGATTGATCGCCGTTTTAGCTTTGGTACGAGCAAAGCCGCAATGGTGGCCTATCTGGAAGTACAAAACCTCTTGAACCAAGAAAATATCTTTGGTGTGTATGCTGCAACTGGCTTGCCAGATTATGACGGATTCTTGATTGAGCCGGATGGTCTTGCCAAGTACCCTGTAGGTAGCCTCCGTCGCGACCAGTATTCCTTGATTGGCAACAACAACCGAGGTGCATACGGCTTGCCGCGCACCATGCGTCTCGGTTTACGCTTCACCTTCTAAGGATCCCTTTGCCATCTGGCCCTGCTTTATGGCAGGGCTTAGGGTGGTATTAAACAACTTTTGAGGAGAATCAAAAATGCATTCTTACATCCATAAAGGTCTTTCCTTCTTGGCTATTGTTCTCTGCTTTGCCTTCTTTGCGCCCCGCGCCGAGGCTCAGACCGTAGGGAACTGTGTTAACGGGAAAGCCGAAAAATACTTAGACGTCAACAACGTTCGGGCGCGGATCCTGAACGTAGGGGGCTTGTTCTGGAATGGAGACCCCAACGTTTATACCGTTCCCAAAGGCGGTGCAGCCGAAGCCATCTTTGCTGGAGGGATCTGGCTGAGTGGGATCACCGAGGGAGACAATAAACTCCGTATGGCGGCCGCTACCTATGGAACCTGGGAATTCTGGCCTGGACCATTAGACGCAAATGGAAACCCGCCGGCAGATTGTTCTACCTATGACCGGATCTACAAAGTTTCACTCACCGACATTACAACGTTGAATGAAACAGGGGTGGCGACTTCCGACCTCGCCGAGTGGCCGTGGCAAATTGGTGCCCCTGTCAAAGATGGAGACGGCAATCCGAACAACTACGACATCACAAAAGGTGACCGTCCGGATATGATCGGGGACCAAATGATTTGGTGGGTGATGAACGATGTGGGCAACGCACACAAACGCACCAGCACCGACCCAATTGGCGTAGAAGTTCAAACCACTGCTTTTGCCTTTAACCAAGCAGGTGACTTGGGGAACATGACGTTCTACCGTACCAAGATTATCTATAAAGGGAAGTCTAACCTGACCGAAACGATGCTCTCGTTGTGGTCGGATGTGGACTTGGGCGACTCTTCGGACGATTACCTTGGGGTGGATACCACGCTAAGTTTGGGCTATGTGTATAATTCTGATGAAAATGATGGTGGTGATCATGGCTATGGTGCTGCCCCACCAGCCATAGGGTACGACTTCTTCCAAGGACCCTTGGTGAATGGGAAACGCTTGGGTGTGACCTATTTTCATTACTTCCTGAACGGTAACCCAGTATGCGGTGACCCAGCAGCCAGTAGCACCGAATACCGCTATGCCCAAACGGGTCGTTGCCGAGACGGACGCCGTTTGTCGGCTACGGGGGATGGTTCGAGTGGTAACCCACCATATAGCAACTTTGCGTTTACGGGCGATCCTGTAACGGGTAGGGGTTGGTCGGAAATGAACAACAACGGTGCAGGTGGTCGTTCGCCGAACGGTGACCGCCGCTTTGTGATGTCCACCGGACCTTGGACGATGAAGCCGGGTGAAGTACAAGAAATTGTATATGGCATTGTGTGGGCACGGGCTAAAACGGCTTTAGGTTCTTTGGCTAAATTGCGCTTGGCAGATACGAAAGCACAAGACCTGTTCAACAACAACTTTGTGGCTCCCAACCCACCAGATGCACCTAATGTTACGGTTTCTGCCAATGATGGCCAGATCTTCCTGAATTGGTCTTGGCCTGCCAATAGTGATAACTATTTAGGCAGTTATAAGGAAACCAAGTATGCCTATGACCTCGAAGGCTACATCGTGAAGCAATATGCCACCGAGGTAGATCAAGAAGGAACCGTGATTGGGGTCTATGACAAAAACAATGGAATCCAACGGATTTATGATGTGGACGAAAACGATCCGCTGGCATCTGCCTTGGTTGTAGCTGGTAGTGATTCTGGTCTCAAGACCTCCCATATTGTGGATGGTGTTATAAACTACCAAAACACCTATTTTGGTGTACAGGCCTATGCCTATAATCCGGCTGGGGTACCTAAAGTTCTGTTGGGTATTGAAAAGCGTGTTGAATTTGTACCCACCGATGCACAGGCATTAAATGGTGGTACCAAACTTCAGGCCAAAGCAGGAGATGTCGTAACCAGTACTTCAGTAGGTTCTTCGACAGATGGTTATGTAACTGCAACCGTAGTTGATCCATTGGCCATTACGGGTGACGAGTACCAAGTGAAGTTCTATAACCATACCATTGGTAGTGCTACCTATAAAACATATGACATCATCAATGTAACCAAAAACAATACGGTCGTTTTTGATGGTAAAAAGGCAGTCGCTACTTTGGGCACGAATGCACCAGAAAATCAGCCTGTCACGACTATTGATGGATTGCAGTTTACGGTGTATGGTGCTCCGAATGGCTTTAAGTCTTTCCAAGTGGTTGCCAATGCTGGTGGACCTTTGGCTGTACCAGAAATGGGCGCTTTTGCCTTCAACGCATCAGGTTTCCCTTGTCTGGGACCTGCTGGCGAAGCAGATGGAACTTGTTCGTTATCGGGTACACGTGACCGTCCGGCCATTGCCGTTCAGCAAAAAGCAACGGGTGCTGGTCTGGGATGGGGGGTTCATACCGCAGACAATGGTACCCGTGCCTCTTACGCTGCATTTGTTGATCGTACTACCCGTAGCGGTGCCAGTTGGGGTAAAATTGTACCTTTTGACTTCGAGATTCGCTTTACGGCAGCCGGAGGAAAAGGCGTAGAATTTAACTCGAACAATACGGTTATGGATGTACCATTCGAGACCTGGAACATTGGTTCCGGTACACCTGCCAACACCGCAGATGACGTTCGGATGATTCCAGTAATTTTGGAAAACGGACCAAACGGTTTGGCTACTGGTATTGCAGGTCGTGTAGAAGATAAGAAATTTAACCTCTCTGCAGCAGACCACAGCATCTCTGGTGGTACAGACGATCCTTTTACCGATGCCATCTATTGGACGAATCCTGCCGATATGACACCGGGACAAGGAGGATATAACGCAGCCATAGCAAATGCTGCTGCTGGTGGTGTTTGGAGTTCTGCCCGCGAAGTAATGGCGCGTATGGTATTGGTAAATTGGAATGGTGGTACGGCAGCGCCTTATGCCCGCGAAATGCCAGAAGTAGGAACGGTATTCCGTATCAACTCTACCAAGCCAAACGTACCGGGTGTGGTGCATAAGATTACCACTGCCGATAAAAAGACCCTCACGGGAGACGCTGCCAACTTTAGCTTGGATCGCATTGGTATCACGCCGAACCCATACAAAGGTGCTTCTGCTTTTGAAACCTCGAACATCAAAGATGAAGTACGCTTTACGGACTTGCCGGATAATTGTACCATCCGTGTATTTACCCTTGATGGGACGCTCGTGCGCACCCTTTCGCATAACTCGGCGAATGGCTACCTGACTTGGGATATGGCCAACGAAAACGGTTTGCGTTTGGCAAGCGGCATGTACCTGATCCATGTTGATGTACCGAATGTTGGGGAAAAAGTGTTGAAGTTTGGGGTAGTGCGTAAGAAGATCCAATTGTCGGCCTTCTAATCTTTATCCCGGTTTTACCGATTTATAAGGAGAATCTAATATGAAATTGAAATTCATATGTGCATTCCTGCTCCTCTTCCTTGTGTCTAACGGAGCATTTGCACAAGAAGAAGGAACCACAGGATCTATGCACCTTATGGTTCCGACCACGGCCCGCACCATCGGGTTGGGTTCGGTGGCCACCACGGCCGTTAAGGGGATGAACCCCGTAGAGGCCATGGCCAGCAACCCGTCAGGACTGTCTGACAACACCGGAACGGCTGCCTTGTTCAGTCGGATGAATTATGTGGCCGATATTGGCATCAGCACCTTTGGGGTGGCTCAGAACCTCGGTACACGGAACCTCGCGCTTACGTTTACGGCCTGGAACTTTGGCGACATTGCGCGTCAGACCGAAGCCAAGCCTGAAATTGAAGACGGCGTTACGTACTCGGCATCAACCTCGGTGATTGGGGTTTCTTACTCACGTCAATTGACCGACCGGATTGCTACCGGGGTTACGTTCAAAGCCTCCAACGAGCGCATTGACGACCTAAGCCAATCTCGTGTTACGGTTGATGGTGGGATGACCTACACCGTAGGGGAATCAGGTCTGCGTTTTGGGGTAGCACTTTTGAACTTCGGTCCGAAATCTGCTTTCTCTGGAGACGGTCTGATCCGCTTTAACCGTATTACGAACCAACCAGCGAATGCCGCCCAAACCCCGTTCCGGATTGCCGCAGAAGACTTTGAGTCGCCGGCAGCCCTGAACTTTGGTGCAACCTATACCCGTTCATTGGCTGGTAGTGCCTCTGCGACCTTGGTTGGGAATTTCCGTTCCACGAGTTTAGGTCCGGATGTTTACACGGGTGGTGTCGAGTTGGGCTTCCGTAATCTCCTCTTTGTACGTGGTGGTTACCAAGGCATCACAGGCGGCAACGACAATTCGATGTACACGGGCCTTAGCGCTGGTGCAGGTCTGAACATTGACGTAAGCGGCTTCCAAATGAGTGTGGATTACGCCTACCGCGCAACCAATTACTTTACGGCTCCACAAACCATCACGGTTGGTCTTAAGTTCTAAATCGTAGCGGTTTATCCGAAGTAAGGGTGGGTCAGAGATGGCCTACCCTTTTTGTTTATAGGGTTTATCAAACCTCCGTTTATAATTCACTTTAACTGAAAGAAATCTGGGGAAGTGTGCAAAATTCCCTTACACCGTGTTTTATTGGTTGGAGTATTTTAAGGACGATACAGCAAAACTCTTCACACGCTTCGTGCATTGTTCCATTGAAACCATGAATAAAACCGTTTATACCTTCGACCCTTCGCATGTGGAGCATACCACATCGGGACATCCCGAACACAAAGGCCGATTGGAGCGCGTTTGGAAAGTGTTGGAAGAGTCCGGGCTGTCTGGGCGTTTAACCCGATTGGAGACGCCGGAAGCAGATATGGAGCACATTAAAGTGGTTCATAGTACGCGATACGTGGACCACTTGCATTATATGGTACATCAAGGCCTAAGTTATTTGGATCCTGATACGTATTGTACCCAACATTCACTGGAAGTGGCGCTGCGTGGTGTGGGTGGTTTGCTCAATATCACCGATGCGGTTTTGTCTGGGCAAGCAGATAATGGCATGGCCCTTCAGCGTCCGCCCGGCCACCATGCCCGTCCACATGCAGCGATGGGTTTTTGCCTGTTCGGAAACGTAGCCATTGCCGCAAAATATGCAAGGCGAAAATTTGGTTTAGAGCGGGTTTTGGTTTTGGATTTTGATGTACATCACGGCAATGGTACGCAGGAGATGCTCTATGACGATCCGAATATTTTATTTATGAGTGTGCATGGGGCACCTCCTTTTTATCCGGAATCTGGGTTTATTCAAGAAACAGGGCGAGAAGAGGGTGAAGGCTTTACTGTAAATGTGCCGTTATTGCCCGGTGCAGGGGATGAAACCTATCTGAGTGTGTTTCGGAAGGTCTTTGCTCCGTTGGTGGCCCGCTTCAAACCGGAGGCCATTTTTGTTTCTGCCGGATATGATGCGCACTGGATGGATCCGATGGCCCATATGCACCTTTCTACTGCTGGATTTGATGCGATGATTTTGGAGTTGATGGCTTGGGCAGACCAATATGCCAATGGCCGTTTGATAGCCACATTAGAGGGAGGGTATCATGTGAATGCTTTGGCCCACAGCGTAGCCCATACCCTTACACTGTTGCAAAACCCAGATACGAGGCTGGAAGACCCTTTTGGTCGCTATAAAGACGGTGAGATGCATGCCGAAGAATTGATTAACAGCATTGCGCATTTTTGGCGCGTTTAACCCGGAAAAATAAAGTCCCCTAACCCCTATTATGAAAACCATTATTGAACCCTTTAAAATTAAATCTGTTGAACCCATCCGGATGACTTCTCGCGCCGAGCGAGCGATGGCCATCCGCAATGTCCATTACAATGCGTTCGGCTTGAAATCCGAAGATGTCATGATTGATTTGCTCACCGATTCCGGAACATCGGCCATGAGCGCAGCACAATGGTCGGGCATTATGCGGGGTGATGAAAGCTATGCGGGCTCACCTTCATATTATCGCTTTGAAGAAGCTGTCCATACCTTGATGCCATTCAAGTACATCATTCCTACACACCAAGGCCGTGCAGCAGAGAAAATTTTGTTTTCGATCGTTGGTGGATCAGGGAAAATTATCCCAAACAACACACATTTTGATACCACACGAGCCAACGTAGAGTTTTCGGGTGCTATTGGATTGGACTTGGTGATCGAAGAAGGAAAAGATCCCCAATCGGAGTATCCCTTTAAAGGCAATATAGACCTAAAGAAACTATCGGATGTATTGGCCAATCATCATGATGTAATTCCGTTGGTCATGCTGACCATTACCAATAATTCTGGTGGTGGACAGCCTGTTTCAATGCAGAATATTCGCGAGACCAAGGCCCTCTGTGCGCAATATGGAAAACCATTGTTCATAGATGCGTGTCGTTTTGCCGAGAACGCCTACTTTATTAAACTCCGGGAAGAAGGTTTTGCCAACCGAACGGTAAAAAGTATTGTTCAGGAGATGTTCTCGTATGCCGACGGCATGACCATGAGCGCCAAAAAAGATGCTTTGGTGAATATGGGGGGGTGGTTGGCCTTGAACGACGAACAGTGGGCAGCAGGGGCACGTAACTTATTGATTATTACGGAAGGCTTCCCAACCTATGGTGGACTCTCCGGACGAGATCTGGAGGCAATGGCGATTGGTCTGGAAGAGGTGATACAAGAAGATTATTTGCAATACCGCATTGTCTCTACCGCCTATGTCGGGCAAGCCCTAACCGATATGGGCATTCCAATAGTTAGACCCGTGGGCGGTCATGCTGTTTATGTGGATGCCAAGTCTTTCCTTCCGCATATCGCTCCTTCCTCTTATCCAGGACAATCGCTGGTTGTGGCCTTATACGAGATGGGCGGGATACGTGCCTGTGAAATCGGTTCCGTAATGTTTGGTAAACAGCCCGATGGGACCGAGCGGCCTGCGGCGATGGAACTGGTTCGGCTGGCCATTCCGAGGCGGGTTTATACCCAAAGCCATATGGATTATGTGATCGAGGTTTTTGAGGAAATTAGCCGTCAGAAAGACCGACTTCCCGGTATGAAAATTACTTGGGAGCCGCCTATGTTGCGACATTTTACCGCACAGTTTGAACCTGAAACCTTTTAATGGTGAAAAAACCAATTAATATATTCCGGATGAGGAGTCCGGGCCTGTTACATCAAACCCCTACTATCATGTCATTAGACCTGAAAAAATACGGAATAACCGTTCAAAACGTGATTCGGAACATTGCCCCAGCCGTGTTATACGAAGAGGCACTTCAATATGAAAAAGGCGCTGGATTCTCAGATACGGGTGCGCTGATGATTCGTTCTGGTCAAAAAACCGGACGTAGTCCTAAAGATAAGCGGATTGTGGTGCATCCAAACAGTCAAGGAAATATTTGGTGGGGAAGCATCAATATCGGAATGGATGAACACACCTTCGAGATCAACCATGAGCGGGCAATAGATTATCTGAATACCCGCGACCGCATATATGTAATGGATGGTTTTGCTGGGTGGGATCCTAAATACCGGATTAAAGTCCGGATTATCTGTACCCGCCCCTATCACGCACTCTTTATGAACAACATGCTGATTCGTCCGACAAAAGAGGAGTTGGAAAGTTTTGGCGAGCCAGATTATGTGATTTATAATGCAGGGGCTTTTGGAGCAAACCGATATACCGATGGGATGACCTCTAAAACGAGTGTGGATCTCTGTTTTGAACGCAAGCAATTTGTCATCCTCGGTACCGAGTATGCGGGCGAAATGAAAAAGGGTGTCTTTACCATCATGAATTACATCATGCCGGAACGAGACGTTCTTTCCATGCACTGCTCTGCAAATGAAGGTAAAGAGGGCGATGTGTCGCTGTTTTTCGGCTTGAGTGGAACGGGAAAAACCACCCTTTCCGCAGATCCCAACCGCTATCTGATCGGTGATGACGAGCACTGCTGGACGGATGACGGGGTATTTAATATCGAAGGGGGGTGTTATGCAAAAGCCATAGACCTGACGAGAGAAAAGGAACCGGAGATTTATGGTGCCATTAAATTTGGTACGGTATTAGAAAATGTGGTCTTCGATCAAGATACCCATACGGTGGATTATACCGATACCAGTATTACCGAAAATACCCGTGCTGCCTATCCGATTGAGTACATCCCGAATGCCAAAGTGCCGTGTGTGGGTGGGCATCCGAAGAACATTATCTTCCTTACCTGCGATGCCTTTGGGGTGTTGCCACCAGTTGCACGCCTTTCGCCCGAACAAGCGATGTACCACTTTATCAGCGGATATACGGCCAAAGTAGCCGGAACCGAAATGGGTGTTACAGAACCTACCGCCACTTTTTCGGCATGTTTTGGTGCTGCTTTTATGGTGTGGCACCCCAGTAAATATGCCGAACTATTGGCCGAGAATATGAATAAACATCAGACAAAAGCATGGTTGGTGAATACGGGCTGGAGTGGTGGCTCGTATGGCGTAGGGGAACGGATGAAACTCAAAATTACCCGCGCCATTATTGATGCAATTCATAACGGCGATTTGGACGAGGTAGAAGTGGTGGTAGATCCACGCTTTGGTTTTGAAGTGCCGACTGCTTGTCCTAATGTACCCACAGAAGTACTGATTCCTAAAAATACTTGGAAAGACGGCGACGCCTACGAAGCAAAAGCCAATCATTTGGCACAACTCTTCCAAAAGAACTTTGTACAGTTTGCAGAAGGCAGCTCGGACGCGATTAAAAATGCAGGACCGAAGGTGATTTAAACGGTTGCTATCAGGCAGTAAAAAGCCGGCGCTTATTGTGGGCGCCGGCTTTTTGTTTGGTGAGTGGTCTTTTGTAAAAAAATACCGGAATACCCGAAGGGCAGTCCGGTATCGTTCGGTTAGTTTTGAACAACTCAGTTACCAGAGGTTCCGGGCGCTTCTTGGGGCTTAGGCTGCTCTAATTTAGAGGCATCCCAAGTGTTATTTTTGGTGTCCACATCCGAAAGAACTTCATCCGGATCAAGAACCACTTTGGACACATTCTTATCCGAGAAGAAGCCTTTTTCAAACTTCAATTCGTTATAGCGCCAAATGTCCACGGGGAGTTTCATCCGCTCTTTGGAGCCATCATCATAGGTTACTTCCAACACTACGGGCATAAGCATTCCGCCTTTGTTCTCGATGGTGACCCGCCAGTAGTTTTTGCCGCGCTTTTCATCACCCACCAAATCGGCTGCTTTCTGGGATTTTACTTCGGCAATGGCCTGATCGTTTGCATAGGTGCTATACATCCAGCCACGCCAGAACCACGCTAGATCTTCTCCTGAGCCGTCTTCCATTGTCCGGAAGAAATCGTAAGGCGAGGGATGTTTAAAGGCCCACTTTTGAGAGTATTCCTTGAAGCCTTCGTCGAAAGCCTTGGGGCCTAATACTTGCTCACGCAGAATCCAGAGACCCGCCGCTGGTTTGGTATAACCATTCGGGCCAAATCCTGTGTGGATCAAGTCCGAGTGGATCATGATCGGCACTTGGTCTTTTTGGCGCATATAGGGCACAATGCCTTTGGCAAGGTTACGGTTGGTGTCATATTTGCCTTCCTTGAATTGTTCACCGTATTTCGTTCCGGTGTAGCGTGCGGCATAATCGTTTTCGCTGTAATATTGATAAAACGAGTTGATCCCTTCGTCTTGCCAAGTCCATTTGCGTTCATCCGATGAAATGATCATCGGGAACCAGTTGTGGCCTACTTCATGGATGGTTACGGAAATTAATGCACGTTCTTGGGCTTCATTAAACTTTCCTTCTTTGTTGGGGCGTCCGCCGCAAAAAGCGATCATCGGATACTCCATGCCGCCAACCGGCCCATTCACATTGGATGCTTGTGGGTAGGGATATTCCAAGGACATACGGCCATAGGTGTAGAGTGTTTCCCATGTGGCACGGGTGGAGGCTTTGTCCCATAACGGCATTGCAGCACGCGGATAATAGCTATTTAACTGAATGGCTTTGTCGGTGGGACGGTATTTGTAGCCAGCGGCATCCCAGACAAAGGTTTTCGAGGAGGCCCAAGAGAAATCCCGCACATTTTGCGCTTTAAACTTCCAAGTTAGCATCCCAGAGGATTTTGGGCGGAAGGCAGCCTTGTTGACCTCGTTTGGTCCGACAATAAAAACCGGATCTGCATTTTTGAGATCGGTAACGGTTAGGGCCTTTGCCACGCGACGTTGTTGCTCGGCGGTGAGGACTTCGGCAGGATTTTGCAATACGCCGGTAGCGCCGACAATGTGGTTCCAAGGTACTGTAATACTCACTTCATAATCGCCAAATTCGAGGTGGAACTCTCCACGTCCAAGGTACTGGTCGGTTTGCCAGCCATTCATATCATCATACACGGATACCCGGGGGAACCATTGGGCATTCAGGTATAACCAGCCATCCGCAATTTTTTCTTTTGCACCGCGTCCATTATCCGGTACGATGTGGTTCCAGTCAATATCAAAGACCACCGTTCCGCCAGATTGGAGCGGCGTGGGTAGGTTGATTTTCATAATGGTATCGTTCAGCCAATAGTCTGCATTGACCAATTTTCCTTGTGCATTCATCACTTGTACACGGGTCACATTGTACCCGCCATCAAACGGATCCACGTTCAGGAAGCGACGGGCGGCAGGTGGAATCGAACTGGGCAAAGACTTGGCTGCCTTCCCATTCCGGCTATTCTGGATAGAGGACAAGTTTTGGTCCATTTGTACCCAAATAAAACGCAAAACATCCGGCGAGTTGTTTTTATACGTGATACGCTCTTTTCCAATCAACTTATGTGCTGTGGTGTCTAAGGTGACATCAATTTTATAGTCCACCTTTTGTTGCCAATATTTGGGGCCAGGCGAACCGGAAGAGGTGCGGTATTCGTTTGGGGTGGGCCAGTCCGGTATAGGACGGAACTGCGAGTTATTGGTTTTGCCATCTCCGGGTTGTAACCAATATTGGGCGTTTGCAACCGACATGCCGAGTAACAACACGATCGGAAGAATGCGCCAGAAACGGTGAATCATAACGGGTTTGGGTTTGGAATGGAAAATAAAGGAATCATACAATATAAGAACAATTTCCGAAAGAAACGGAATGGTCCTTGTTTTGCACAAGGTAAAGACTATGACTGGAAGGCAAATGTTACGATCACGTGGCGGATTGTCGTCCGAGGGAACGTACATGAATAGGTTCTTCGGGTAGTGCATCATCAAAAAGCCCGTCGCGGTAGTCGGGGTGGTGTATCTGGTGTGGAGGGCTACTCAAACGGTGCTCAAGGGTACGGATTTCCTCCTGCAAAGGCTTCACCGCTTCCGAAACGGCCTGTTGGATGAGGCCAGTGAGTTCGGTATGGGAGAGGGATGTACCTGCAACATCGGTATTGGTGGCCTGTCTTGCTTCTACTTCCAATTTACGTGTTCGATATCGGAAGAAAAAAATGGATATCGGAATGGCTGCTATGATCGCCAATGCCATAATGCCGATCAGGCCTTCGATCAGATCGTTCATTGTTGAAATAATTGAGGTTATTTGGAAGGCGGATCTTGTTTATCCGTCCAATGATTAAGGTACCATTTTCCAAGAAGGTAGCCGATGCCCATCGAAATGAGGCAAAAAACAGCAATGATGCCAATATATTCCATTTGTAAAGCGGTTGTTAGGTGCTGGTTTTTCGTAAGGTAGTCAATTGGCGATCTGGGTTGGTTGTATCGCCCAAGGACGATGGCTTCTCGCTTTGCAGCCGTTGTTCCAAGTGGTGAATTCGGTTTCGTAGCGGCGCATTGCTTTCTTCTACAGCGTCACGGATCAGCGTTTTTAACTCCCCTACCGAGATGCTGTCGTCAGCTGGAGGGGCTATCGGGGTATGGGTAAGTGCCCTGTTCTTTGTGGGCAATCCGAAAAAGGTTGCTAAAAGAGTTATGCCAATAACAAATGCAAGAAGAATCACCAGTATAGATAACATAGGGTTGTTGTTTTACGAGTAGATCCACGTTTGGCCAAAGATAGTCAAAAAAACTATAAGCGAGAAGTGGGCGTTGGCATGATAAACAAAAAAACCGCCCGAAGAGCATAACGGACGGTTTTTTGTGCATGTGGTTCATTAGGCAGCAACTGGTTCTCCAATGGTTATGGATTCTAATTGTTGCTCGAACTGTCGAAGGGCGGTTCTGAAAGACTGCTTCACCTCTTCAGAATCCGGCAAGTGGGCCGCGAGGGTATCCCGATAATAAGCAATGCCGGAAAAGAGGTTGTTTTTAAAAGTATTAAAGTACCGGATTTTTTTGGTGTTTAGTTCGTCTAAGGACGCCTCTAATTCGCGTTGAAAATGTTCTACATAGAGTTCTAATTCATTGATAAACATATGAGCGCGTTCTCTTGTATTAAGTGCTTGGGCACGACCATAGATATGATCCACCATTTCTCGGAGGCTAAAAATACCGCTGAAATAGGCGAGGTTGGGACCTGGACAAACCAAAGAAGCCACTAAGTTATAAGCGGGGGTTATGCCGTTTCTAAGCAAGGTACCAGCGCCTAAGCCTTCGCAAAGACAATCTTTTTCGGTGAGTTTGGCCTTTTCTGCTTGTAGTGTTTCTTCCGGCAAGTTTAGGCTTTCCAATTGTTTAAACTTAGCATGAAGATATTGTCGCGAAGAGGTGCAAATGGGTTTTTCGGTAAACTCGGTATTGGTTGACAGAAATTGTTTATAACAAGGGCTGCCGGGTTTGCCTTTGGCAATGCGGGCTTCAAGTTGTTTTGCGGATGTGGTTTTACGGAAATTATTGAACGGCACTCCTAATGGCGAGGCATGGCTCACATAAAAGTCTTCTTTTTCGGCTGTTGCCAAGGCATTCAATGTCGGAACATCTATCGTCGTGGCCTCTGGAACAAGGAGAAATGGGGAACCCCAACCGGTTCCGTCCACCTGATAATATGTCCGAAGGAAGGCGTCTTCACGCGCCGTTCCGATACCGCCCTGAACCGTCACCGCAGTTTTAGGAATGTGTGTAAAGACAGGTAAGCCTCTCTCTGCCAAAGCTTTATTACACATCACATGGAGTTCGGTGAGCATGTCCGCTTTTTTTGCCTTAAACTCTTCGAGGATAGGTCCCAGAAGCAAGCCATCGGTGGCAAAGGCGTGGCCACCACAGTTTAGACCTGACTCGATGCGATACTCAGAAATCCAAATCCCTTTTTTGGCCAATATCTTTCCTTGGGTAAGTGCGGATCGGAAGTCACTCACCTTCAGAATGACTCGTTTTTTTAAGTAACCAGCTTCGTTCGGATAAAAGTCTCCATGTTGGTCTAAGTAGCTGTATAACCTTGGGTTGTAGCCAGCAGAAAAAACCACCGAAGAGGTAAGCGTGCTCTGGGCAAAGCCTCGGAGTGAAGCAAGCGCATCCGAGTATTCGGCGGGCAACATCTCGCCATTGCGGGCATAGTTATTTTTATCCACCTTTGCCATGATATTGACATCAATGGCACCTGGTTGGATTTGTTTCCGGAGGGCGTCTTGAGCGGATTTTTGCTCCTCGCCGGAAAGGGCTTTCATGTGGTAGTAAGCCTGTTTGAGTTCAGATTCACCCGGCAATAATTCAAAATACTTCACAATTTCGTTTCCTTCCTCAAATGGCTCATGGCGTAAGACTTGCATTTGGTCTTCCACTATTTGGTGAACCAAGTTCAGATAGGCGGTGATCCGGCGGGCACGTGCGTCCGTTTCGTTCTGGCGGATTGGGGTGAATGGAAGCCCCAAACGCTCGGTATGATACTGGCGCATAGCCTCGACAAGCTGGTCTTCTACGATGGACATTACAGATGAAATACCAAAACGAGCCACCTTGATCGGGGTTTCGAGGGTAAAACCCAATCCCATGACGGGAATATGGAACGTATGAAGCATAATGAATAGGGGTATAGAGGGTTTGGGAAAGTTGAATTTGCAAGGATTGAAAGAAACTAGTAAAGGTACTACCTGCCGTAAAGGAAATGTCGTAAAATAAAGATCTGGCGATTCCTTTAATGTAATGAAATCCCCTACTAAAATGCCTTCTACTGTTCAGGCCGTTCAGGCGCAAAAAAAACAACCGGAAATGAAACAGCCCGTCATGTATCAACGATGGGAAGAATTGTTGTTTCTCCACTGGGAATATGACCCAATGGAATTACAAGCTCGTTTACCAACTGGATTACACCTCGATACGTTTGAGGGAAAGGCCTATGTGGGTGTGGTTCCGTTCTATATGCAACGTATCAGGCCTCGGTTTTTACCAACCGTTCCTTGGGTTTCCAATTTTTTGGAGCTGAATGTGCGGACATATGTCATCGATGATTCCGGCGTGCCTGGTGTCTGGTTTTTTTCGTTAGATTGTAACCAGCCTATTGCGGTACGGTTGGCAAGAAAATTTTTCTTCCTGCCTTATCAAGATGCCCAAATGATAGCCAAAAGACAGGATCATGTAGTACAGTACGCAGCAAAACGCTACGGGGAGGTACATGCCGCCTCGTTTGCATATGCCCCGAATGGCCCTCTGAAGGAAGCCAATCCTGGTTCGTTGGAGTCGTTTTTGGTGGATCGGTACTGGCTGTTTGCCCACAATACGAAAACAGGGGACTTGTATAAGGGGCGTGTATGGCACCAGCCATATATGGTGGGGAGTGCCCTGTGCTCCGAATGGAGTCACGTGCCGTTGGCGTGGAATGGGTTGGAAGTGGCAGGGCGGCCACCGGATCATATTGCTCGTGCAGAGGATGTTGCTGTTCGGGTTTATTCGGTGGAGCGATTGGTCTAAATATTGGATTTTTTAGAACCTACTCGACCAATCCATTGTGTGGCCAAGGTGGACGCGCCGATCAGTACCATCAACAATACGCTGTATGCTGCTGCACCGCCAAAGTTATATTGACGTAGTTGGGCCAGAATTTCCACGCTGATGGGGCGATTGTCTATGATATAGAGCATGATGGACGATACAAACTCGCCCAAGGCCGTGACAAAACTGAGGAGTGTTCCCGCCACAATCGCCGGAAGAAGAATGGGGAACATGACGGTTCGAAAGGTGCGCCAAGTGCTGGCTCCCAAGTCGTAGGCCGCCTCTGTAAGTTGGTCGTCGTAGTTTTCTAATGCTGCTGTGGTGGCACGTACTACCAATGGGATGTGTCGTATAAAATAGGCCAGTGGCAAAATGGCATAGGAACCAACCAGAATTTGACCGAAAGACAAGGCGGATGGCGTGCTAAAGCTGAGAATGAGGTTGAGCGCAATGACGGTTCCTGGAATAGCAAAGGGCAGCGCGGTCATCACCCGTAGCAGTGTACGGCCTGGAAGGCGAGACTTAACGATAAGGAGCGAGGCTGTTATACCAAAAATGAGGTTACCAAGAGTGGCAAGAGCAGCCATTTGCAAACTGTTTCGGATCGGTTCGGCAAAAGAAGGATCATTGAACAACATCCGATAATGAGAAAAGGTATAAGCGGATGGCAGAATCTGGGTTGTCCAACTACCCTCGACTGCAAAGGAAAGCAAAACAATGGTCAGGACAGGAAGTCCCAAAAAGAGCAGGATGAGTAGAGCAACCCCTAAAGCCAGTCCGCGCTTCCAAGGTTGAGTAATCGGGCGGGTGGGGGAGGCTGTTCCTTTTGCACGTTGCCTCGATGCTATTTCCGGCTTCCACTCGGCCACCACCAATAAAACCAAGCAGATCAATGTTAAAGCCGTAGAGACCACGGCGGCGAGTTCGCGTTCGCCATTGGTTTTGTAATTAAAAATCTGCAAGGTCAGGTAACGACCGCTTCCGTCAAATAACAACGGCGCGGTGAAACTGGCCATCGAGACCATAAAGACCAATAACCCTGCACCTACCAATGCGGGCCGGAGGATGGGGAGAACCACCTTGAAGAACATACGGCCTTCACCGGCACCTAAATCCGAAGCGGCTTCCAATAAACTACCGTCCATGTTCCGTAGGGCAGCCGAAACAAAGAGATAGAAATACACAAATTGTGTATAGACATGCACCAACCAAACCGCCGGAAACCCTTCAAATGAAAATGGAACCTCCTCCCAGCCGAAGAGCACCTGCAACGATCGGGGTAACATACCAGAAGGGCCATACAGATATAAAAAGGCCATAACCCCTACCAAAGGAGGCAAGGCCAGTGGCAACGCCGCCATCGCCTGCAACAATCGCCGCAATGGGAAGTCGAAACGGTAAAAAAGCCAGGCCAATCCCGTTCCCAAAACTCCTGCACCTACAACACTCAGCAACCCCAGTACGACCGATTGCAGGAGCGCCCGAATGTTTGGGCTGTCCTCGCTTTTGAAAACGGCGTGCCATGCGTCTCCCTGTAAACCCGTTTCAATGGTGCGCAAAAACGGCCACACCACGTATCCGATAAGGATCACAAATACAGGAAAAAGAAGGAGATAAGAGGTTTTACGGGAAAGCATGGACTTGTTTTTTTGATATGTGAAGCTAAGGAGGGCAGAAGCCATTTCAAAATCAAGGAAACATCGTGGGCAAAAAGTCAGATTCTTGATGATGGAAAATATGCTGCTTATGCGTCTGCATGGTCCAAAACAAAGGCTATAGAAATCTATTTGTTAAGGTGGTGGCGGGAAGAAGAGGCAGATATTTGGTTCTGAATTTAGTCGCTTTCCGGCGTTGGATTAATGGAAGCGCTTTTGTTTGGTGTGGGTTGAATCTTCCTTTTCTGTTCAACGATTTTGGCGTTATTTTGATTTGTCTCCGCTGTTAATCAAATTATTTTCTTATGGTTATTACCGTAATTGGAGCGGGTACAATGGGTTCCGCCGTTGTATCTGCACTTACACAAAACTCCGAAGTTTCTCAGATTCATGTTTGTGATGCCCGACCGGGCGCGTTACAAGGGTTACACGAACAGATACAAGCACATAAAGTGCGGGCGCATGAATTAGATGCGCGCAATTTGTCTCAGCTAAAACCACTAATGCACACCAGTCGTGTGGTTGTTAACTGCATTGCCTCGGAAATGAGCCCGGTTTTGGCGCAATTAGCCATTGAAGAAGGGGTGCATTTTTGCGATTTGGGCGGATACCGAGACGCCATCGAGAAGGTCTTAGAATTGAGTGATGCGGCCAAAAGGGCGGGTGTGTGGGTGGTTCCCAATTGTGGTCTTGCGCCCGGCTTGGTCAATATCTTGTGTATGCATGGGGTTCAGCAGTTCGATACCGTACATGATGCCCATCTAAGGGCCGGAACCATTCCACTCCAGCAAAATCCGCCGCTTAACTTTGCATCCTTTTTCTCGGCAGAAAAGCTCTTGGAAGAATATACCGAACAGGCACTTTCCCTTCATGCGGGAGAAGTGGTACAGCAAACACCCCTAACTGGGGTAGAAGCCATCCATTTTTCGCCTCCTTTCGGCACGTTAGAAAGTTTCTATGTATCGGGCGTATTGGCGCAAATGGCGCCCAAATTAACTGGTAGAATTCAAAACTTGGACTTCAAAGCGATTCGGTACCCAAATCATGCCAGTCAGATGAGTTTTCTGTTGGCGTTAGGCTTTGCGGAAAAACGGATGATAGACGTGGGTACGCATCTGACGTATCGGGATGTACTTACACGCCGGATTCGTAAACGTATGGGAGGCGATGTGAAGGATGCGGTCTTGTTACGGGTGGTGCTAAATGGGATTAAGGGTGGCAAGGAACGGTCTTTGGTGTATCAACTCCGTGAAGAATACGACGATAACAGAGGCGGGTCGGCAGTGAAGCGCTGTATTGGGGCTTCGGTAGCAGCGGTTGCCTCCTTTTTGGGGCGTGGAGCCGTACAAGGAGCGGGGGTTTCTACGCCGGAATTTATTTTGCCGCCAGATTTGTATTTGGAAGATCTTGCCAGTTATGGTGTTGTGCCAGAAGCAACATGGTTTGAAGGGTTTCAGGATGTGAACCAGGCTTTTTCCTGAATTTTCCCTTGAAATATCTTATTTTGGGGTAGATCACCAGATCATATCCAAAGAGCGATTGAAAAATGGAACCTTTTGTTATAAAACGAGAAGAAACCGGTTGGATAGAAGTGGTGTGCGGCTCTATGTTCTCCGGAAAAACCGAGGAGTTGATCAGGCGGATGCGTCGGGCCGAGATCGCAAAACAGCGGGTGGAAATCTTTAAACCGGCCTTTGATGTACGGTATGCCGAGGCCGAAGTGGTTTCACACAACCGAACCAGTATTCCTTCGGTGGTTGTACAACATTCTTCCGAAATTCTGCAAAATGCTGGAATTGCACAGGTTATCGGAATTGATGAGGCACATTTTTTTGATACCGATTTGCCGCGTGTTTGCCAAGAATTGGCCCGAAAAGGGCGCCGTGTGATTATTGCGGGGCTGGATCAGGATTACCGTGCACAACCGTTTGAACAAATGGCCCAACTAATGGCCATTGCCGAGTATGTTACCAAATTACATGCCATTTGTGTGGTCTGTGGCGCTCCGGCCAATAATAGCCAACGGATTGTGGCGAGTGATGAACGGCTTCTCTTGGGCGAAAAAGACGCTTATGAGCCAAGATGCCGCCATTGTTTCGAGTGGCCAAACGAATCATAAGGAAACGGGACAGAATTGGTCTTTGCTGCTATTGCGTGTTTAATTAATCGTATATAGCAGATTAGTCATAAATCGTTGGCTTGCTTTCTAATTGGTTTGTCAAGATAAACGTTTGTGCAAGTCGTGTGCGTTGCGTTGCCGCCCGTACATATTTCCCCGAACATCCACCAAACGGAGAATACCATGAAGCGTTTTGGAATCGGGCTATTGGTTTTGCTGATGATGGGCTGTGTAGAGGATAGCCGTAAAAAAGTGGTGGTATATTCACCACACGGTAAAGACCTGCTTAAAGCCTATGAACAAGCTTTTGAGGCCCAAAATCCACAGATGGATGTGGTGTGGTTAGATATGGGAGCGCAGGCCGTCTATGAGCGCATTCGGACCGAAGCTGCCAATCCACAGGCAGATCTTTGGTGGGGGGCGCCCAATATCCTCTTTCAGCAGGCTGCCGAAGAAGGGCTACTGGCCGCCTATCGTCCTACGTGGGCTGATCAGGTGGAGGGGGCATTCCGAGACGAACGCAACCGTTGGTATGGTAATTTCCTGACGCCTGTTGGTATTGCCTTTAATGCCGAAACCGTTAAAGAACCCCCTCAAAAATGGGATGAATTGCTGGATCCGAAGTGGAAAGGACGCATTTTAGTCCGGTATCCCTTGGAGTCGGGCACGATGGTCGCTCTTTTTGGAGCGCTTGTGATGCGCCAAAAGAACGAAATCGAAGGGTTGCGATGGTTGGCTAAATTAGATCAACAAACCAAAACCTATACCGCCGATCCCACTCAACTCTATATCAAACTGGCCCGTCAGGAAGGAGACTTGACACTCTGGAACCTGCCAGATATTCTATTGCAGCAGAAAAAAGGCAATCCGTTTGGTATCTCCTTTCCCGCCAATGAGACGCCGGTACTCATTGATGCTATTGCCTTGGTAAAAGGAGGGCGAAATCAAAAAGAAGCCATTCGCTTCTATGAATTTGTGACCTCGCAAGAGGCTATGCGAGACCAGGCCGAAGAAATGTACCGCATTCCTGTCCGGAAAGACATTCCCCCGGAACGACTGCCAGCATGGATACGGGAGTATCCCATTTCTGCAATGACCATTGATTGGCAAGTACTGGGGAAACGATCCAAAGGCTGGATGAAACAATGGGACGAGCAAGTTAAAGGGCGGGGAGCGGCTTTTCTTGCCGAAGCCGGTACACCATCAAATCCATAAAGTCTTGAATATTCTTGGTTTATCCTGTTATTATCACGATGCTGCGGCTTGTTTGGTGCAAGACGGACGGGTTGTGGCTGCCGCCCAGGAAGAAGCCTTTACACGCAAAAAGCATGACCCTGATTTTCCACGGCAAGCGGTGGCGTTTTGCCTTAAACAGGCCAGTATTACTATGGGTGATGTGGATCATGTGGTTTTTTATGAGAAGCCGTTCCTGAAGTTCGAGCGCCTGTTGGAAACCTATGTGGCCAATGCACCCTTTGGTTGGCCTTCTTTTTTGAAAGCCATGCCCGTCTGGCTGAAACAAAAACTCTGGATTCCCGATTTGATCCAGAAAGAACTGAACTGGGAAGGAAAAGTCCTTTTTACCGAACATCACGAAAGCCATGCAGCCAGTGCATTTTATCCATCACCCTTTAGGAAAGCCGCTTTCCTGACTACAGACGGCGTGGGCGAGTGGGCGACCTCCAGTTGGGGGGTTGGAAGTGGAAATAAACTTCGGATTCAGGCAGAGTTGAATTTTCCGCACTCTTTGGGATTACTCTACTCAGCCTTTACCTACTTCACGGGTTTTCGGGTAAATTCCGGCGAGTACAAACTGATGGGCCTTGCGCCATATGGCGAACCTCGGTATGTCCAAAGAATTTATGACCACCTGATTTCCGTAAAAGAAGACGGATCTTATCGCCTAAACCTCGATTATTTTACGTATATGACAGGGTTAAGGATGACTGGAAAACGGTTTGAATCTCTGTTTGGAGGCCCAGCCCGAACGCCAGAATCGCCCATCACCCAACGAGAAATGGACTTGGCACGCTCGGTACAGGTGGTGACAGAAGAAATTATACTAAAAACCGCCCGCCATATCCGGAAAGAAACCCATGCCGAAAATTTGTGCTTGGCAGGTGGGGTTGCCTTAAACTGTGTGTCTAATGGCCGATTGTTTCGGGAGGCCGGATTTCGGGAAATATGGATACAGCCAGCTTCCGGAGATGCCGGCGGAGCGCTTGGGGCTGCTCTTTTGGTGTGGCATGAGTATGTCCAGCAAGACAGAGATACTTTTCAAGGGGCTCTTTTTGACCCGTATCTGGGACCTGCTTTTTCCGATGAAGATATTCGGGCATTTCTCGAATCTGAAAAAATTCCATATGAAGAAGTGGGCTATGACGCGCTGCCGAAACAAGTTGCAGCACTGCTTGCCCAGCAACAAACGGTAGGATGGTTTCAAGGGCGGATGGAATTTGGTCCCAGAGCACTGGGAAATCGTTCTATTTTGGCGGATCCAAGAGGTACGGACGTACAAAAAACCGTCAATCTGAAGATTAAATTCAGAGAAAGTTTTAGACCGTTTGCTCCTTCGGTCTTGCGGCATCGGGTGCAAGATTGGTTTGATTTGGAGGCCGATAGCCCCTATATGTTGCTGGTTGCCCCTGTTAAAGGATGGAAAGCCCCTAATGAGACTAATTCCAAAAACATGCAAGCCCGTTTAGAGGAACGTCAGGCGCATTCCGCCATTCCGGCAGTCACTCATGTAGATGGGTCTGCACGCATCCAAACCGTACATCCGGAGTTGAACTCCCTCTATCATCGTCTTTTAATGGCTTTTGAGGCGCTGACGGATTGCCCGGTGTTGGTGAATACCAGTTTTAATGTACGTGGCGAACCAATTGTATGCAGCCCCCAAGAGGCTTTTACCTGCTTTGTCCGAACTCATTTGGACGTGCTCGTGCTCGGCCCTTTCCTCATCACCAAGCAAATGCTCCCGCTAAGTCTGCAAAAAGCCTTCTCGCCCGATGAAATTGCCCATGCGTATGGATTGGATTGAAAAACGTGAGTTTTGAACCTGTGCCTTGTAAAAGATGTGGAAAAGAGGTTTTTCATGAACAGTAATTAACCCATAAACATGTCCGAGAAAGGAATGGGCGCATATTGTGTGTCAAAATGAAGGCTGCAATTTCAGGAATACACAATAGTCATGAAAACATGAAAACCAGCACCCTAGAAGCACCAATACTCAAGATATCCAACTTGTTGTACCGGGTGCATTTCGAAACTTTCCGATAGGCGAAACGATAGCGCTCTAGGAGCAAGATCATCCTCGCAGGATGACGGTTATGAGAAGCTCTTCAGCTCTTTAGTA